>JAEIGA010000089.1_pt1 | contig 118630 bp, 118 predicted proteins | sample 9270691 | NCBI WGS metagenome assembly JAEIGA01 (sample SAMN17057246, study PRJNA624740) | gut metagenome | biome: biome; isolation source: fecal sample | host: Bos grunniens | place: China: Xizang | collected 2019 | reverse complement strand
ACATGTGGTCAAAACCTAAATAAGGGAACTTGTAACTGCGAAGATACAAGTCTTGACCCTAGAATGTCAGTTATCCGCGATGTGTTTAAGAATTTTAAGGAGGTGTAACCTATGTCAATTTGTCCAAAGAATAAATCTTCTAAAGCTAGAAGAGATAAAAGAAGAGCAAACTGGAAAATGAGTGCTCCAAACTTAGTAAAATGTAGCAAATGTGGTGAATTAATGATGCCACACAGAGTTTGCAAGGCTTGCGGATCTTACAACAAAAAAGAAATCGTAGCTGTAGATTAATTAAGAATTAGTTGAAAAGGCGTAGAAGTGAAAGCTTTTACGCTCTTTTTTTGTTAAATTGTATTGATTTTTATAGCAATGTTTAGTAAAATTACGTTAATGTCAGGAGGAATAGCTATGTCAGAAATTACGAGAGTAGCAGTCGATGCTATGGGAGGAGACAATGCTCCGGGCGAAATTGTGAAAGGTGCAGTCGATGCCGTTAATTCACGAAGCGACATTAAAGTGCTTTTAGTAGGCCAGGAAGAAGTTGTAAAAAGAGAACTTGCTCAGTATACATATAGTAAAGAGCAGATTGAGGTGATTCATGCATCTGAAGTAATTGAAACAGCAGAACCACCGGTTATGGCGATTCGCAGAAAAAAGGATTCGTCTATTGTAGTTGCAATGAACCTGGTAAAACGAGGTGAGGCGGATGCTTTCGTTTCAGCAGGAAGCTCTGGTGCAATTCTCGTTGGAGGACAATTGATTGTTGGTCGTATTAAAGGTATTGAAAGACCACCATTAGCTCCACTCATTCCTACAGCAAATGGAGTATCGTTACTCATTGATTGTGGTGCAAATGTGGATGCAAGATCTTCTCATCTGGTACAATTTGCTAAAATAGGTTCTATTTACATGGAAAATGTAGTAGGAATTAAAAATCCAAAAGTGGCAATTGTAAATATTGGTGCAGAAGAAGAAAAAGGAAATGCTCTTGTTAAAGAAACATTTCCATTATTAAAGGAATGTGAAGATATCAATTTCATTGGAAGCATTGAAGCGCGTGATATCCCACAAGGGTTGGCAGATGTTATTGTATGCGAGGCATTTGTCGGCAATGTCATTTTAAAACTTTATGAAGGGCTCGCAGGTGTTCTGATTAAAAAAATCAAGGGCGGATTAATGTCAACATTAAAAAGTAAAATTGGTGCTGCTCTGGCTCTACCAGCACTTAAGAACACATTAAAGAGTTTCGACACAAGTGAGCATGGCGGGGCACCGTTATTGGGACTGAATGGCCTCGTTGTGAAGACACACGGTAGCTCAAAGGCAATTGAGGTGTCTAATTCTATTATTCAATGTGTTACGTTCAAGGAACAGGGAATAAACGATAAGATTCGTGAACGTATCCAAGTAAATGAATAAAATCCAAAAAAGGGAGAAGAAAAAATGGAATTTGAAAGATTAAAAGAGATTATTGTTGACGTATTAAATGTAGGAGAAGAAGATGTAAAGATGGAAAGCACTTTCGTTGATGATTTAGGTGCTGATTCATTGGATATTTTCCAAATCATTATGGGAATTGAAGAAGCATTTGATATTGAAATCGAAAATGAAGACGCTGAAAAGATTGTTACAGTTGGAGATGCGGTTGAACAAATCAAAAATGCAGTAAATTAATTATATTTCGAAAAAGCCCAAAAGGGCTTTTTCGCTTGTAAAGAGTTTAAGCGAGGATTATATGCAAGAAAGATTAAGAGAATTACAAAACAAAATAGGATATCGTTTTCGAGACGAGGAACTGCTCATTTCTGCTTTGATGCACAGCTCTTATACAAATGAAAAACATATACCGAAGCATAAATGCAATGAGCGCTTGGAATTTTTGGGCGATGCAGTTTTGGAATTGATTTCCAGTGAGTTTTTATTCTTTGCAAACAGAAAGACTCCGGAAGGCGAATTAACAAGAATGCGCGCAAGCATGGTCTGTGAGCCGTCATTGGCGTTTTGTGCAAGAGAAATCGGGCTGGGCGAGTATTTGTTACTTGGAAAAGGTGAGGAAGTCACAGGAGGCAGAAAAAGAGACTCTGTCACATCAGATGCTTTAGAAGCGTTGATCGGTGCGATATATTTAGATGGTGGTTTTGCTAATGCAAAAGAGTTTATCAAAAATTTTGTGTTAAACGATTTAGAAAATAAGAAACTCTTTTATGATAGCAAGACTATCCTTCAAGAGATGGTACAAGGTGTACATGGAAAACAAGTTTTGTATAGACTTGTAAAGGAAGAAGGACCTGACCATAACAAATCATTTACTGTGGAAGCATATATTGGAGATTTGTTATATGGTGAAGGAACAGGAAGAACAAAGAAGGCAGCGGAACAAGAGGCTGCTTATCATGCAATTTTAAAATTACGCAAGGGAAACAAAGAGTAGGTGTAAGATGTATTTAAAAAGTATTGAAGTACAAGGGTTCAAATCATTTGCAAATAAAATCGTGTTTGATTTTCATAACGGGATTACGGGCATTGTTGGACCAAACGGTAGTGGTAAAAGTAATGTAGCGGATGCGGTACGTTGGGTGCTTGGTGAACAGCGTGTAAAACAACTTCGTGGTGGTAACATGCAGGATGTTATCTTCTCAGGAACAGAAATGAGAAAACCGCTGAGTTATGCAACAGTGTCTATTACTATGGATAATGCTGACCATCATTTGCCAATCGATTACAATGAAGTAACGATTACGAGAAAGTTGTATCGTTCCGGAGAAAGTGAGTATCTTATCAACGGAAGCATTTGTCGTCTGAAAGACATTAATGAAATGCTATATGATACGGGTATTGGTAAAGAAGGTTATTCCATTATTGGACAAGGTCAGATTGATAAAATTCTAAGTGGTAAACCAGAGGAAAGACGAGAACTTTTTGACGAGGCGGCAGGTATTGTTAAGTTTAAGAGACGTAAAAATATGTCCGTGAAAAAACTGGAAGAAGAACGCCAAAATCTCGTTCGTGTAACAGACATTTTATCAGAACTCGAAAAACAGATTGGGCCATTGCAGAAACAATCTGAAACTGCCAAAGAATATTTAAAGAAAAAAGAGTCATTAAAGAGATATGATATTAATATGTTCCTGCTTGAAACATCACGTTTGAAAGCAGAGATTGATTCTCTTGATGAGAAAATTAAAATTACCCAGGATGAACTGGATGCAGCTACTGCACAATATGAAAATACGAAAGTAGAATATGAAGCAATTGAAGTCCAAACGGATGAAATCGATGCATCCTTAGAGACAGCAAAACGTCAGTTGAATGAGACTACATTGCTGAAGCAGCAATTAGAGGGTCAAATTGAACTATTAAAAGAACAGATTAACACAGCAAGAATGAATGACGAGCATTTGGCTCAACGTTCAGTTGCAATTGTTGCAGAATTAGAAGAACGTGAGAAACAGTTAGAAAGTCTATCAAACGAGAAATCCGAATTAGAAGCACAGATTTCAGAGAAGAACGCTGAACAAATGAAGGTTCAGGAAGAACTTTTGCGTACACAGACTCGTATTGCAGAACTGGCTGGTGCTGTGGAAGATGGAAAGAACAATTTAATTGAGCTTTTAAATAACCGTTCATTGACAAAAGCAAATATTCAGAAATTCGATACCATGCTGGAACAAATCCAGGTTCGTAAGGCAGAATTAAATCAGAGATTGATTGCTGCTGAAAGCGAAGCTGTGGAACAGGATGAGTTTATCAAAAAATATGAGGATGAACTTAAGGAAATATCATCAACTATTATCGGATATGTGGATGAAAATAAAAAATATGAAGCCGAGATTGAGCGATTACAGGCAGAAATTAGTAAAAAGACAGAAGAATACCGTGTTTCAGAAGTTTCATATCATAGAGAAGAATCTCGTCTTGAATCCTTAAAGAACCTAACAGAACGTTACGATGGATATGGCAACAGTATTCGTAAAGTTATGGAAAGACGAGAACAGGAAAAGGGTATTCTTGGTGTTGTTGCAGATATTATCAAGGTTGACAAAGCCTATGAAATCGCAATTGAGACAGCCCTTGGCGGAAGTATTCAAAATATCGTAACGGATAGCGAAGATACCGCTAAACGCATGATTCAATATTTGAAGCAGAACAAGTTTGGGCGTGCAACCTTCTTGCCACTTACAAGCATCAATGGAAGCAATTCTTTAAAGCAAAATGATGACTTAAAAGAAAAAGGTGTGGTTGGTGTTGCAAGTTCTTTGGTTCATGTGGAAGCAAAATATGAAAAGCTTGCCGAAAATCTGCTTGGACGTACCATCGTTGTAAAACATATTGATGATGGTATTGCGCTTGCAAAGAAATACAAACAGTCACTTCGTATTGTTACTGTGGAAGGCGAGCTTATCAATCCAGGCGGAGCCATGACCGGTGGTGCGTTTAAGAATTCAAGCAATCTTCTCAGCAGAAGACGTGAAATCGAAGAAATCGAAAAGAAAGTAGCACTTCTGAAAAAAGAAATGCAAGAGATGGAGCGTGCTTTAGAGGCTTGTAAAGAAGAGCGTACAGCATATTATGCAAAAATTGAAGAGTTAAAAGCAGAGCTTCAAAAGGCATACGTTGTACAAAATACAGCAAAAATGAATATGGACCAAGTTTCCGCTAAAAAAGCTGATGCAAAAGCACTTGTAAATCAAATTCAGCGAGAAGGCGAGGATTTAGATTTACAGGTTGCAGAAATTAAAGATAATCACGAATCCATTTTGGTTGAGTTAGAATATTCTGAGAAATTTGAGCAAGAATTAAATACAAGTTCAGAAGTAAATCAAAAGGAACTGGAAGCGGCCAGAGAGCTGGAAAGTAAACAGCTGCAGGAAGTAGAAGCGGCACATTTATCATACGCTTCTTACGAACAAAAACTTGCATTTATGGTTGAAAATGAAGACCGTATCAAAGAAGAAGTAGAAAAATATAAGGAAGAACTTTCTGGATTGGATGCTAGTAAAGGTGATGCTTCTGAAGAAATTCGCAAAAAAGAAGAACAGATTACCGAGATTCGTCAAACAATTGAAAATTCGAAAGAATTATTTGCAGAGATTGAAGTGGAAATTCAAAAGTTTGTTTCTAAGAAGGAAGAACTTAACAAAATGCATAAGGAATTCCTTGCAAAGCGTGAAGATTTGTCAAAACATATGGCAGAGCTTGACAAGGAATTGTTCCGCTTAAATAGCAGACGAGAAGGGTATGAAGAGGCTTCTGAAAAGCAAATCAATTATATGTGGGAAGAATATGAGCTCACATATAGCAGTGCTATGGAACTTCGTGACGAAGATTTGACAGACCTTGCATTTATGAAGAAAGAGATTCAAAGACTCAAAAATGAAATCAAGGCACTTGGTTCTGTCAATGTAAATGCCATTGAGGATTATAAGAATGTGTCTGAACGTTATGAGTTCATGAAGACGCAGCATGATGACTTAATTGAGGCAGAAGCGACACTGATTCAGATTATTGAAGAACTGGATGCAGCAATGCGTAAACAGTTTAAAGAAAGCTTTGAAGAAATTAATAAAGAGTTTGATAAAGTATTCAAGCAATTATTTGGCGGAGGAACAGGAACGCTAGAGCTTATCGAGGATGAAGACATTCTGGAAGCAGGTATTCGAATTATTGCACAACCGCCAGGAAAGAAACTACAGAATATGATGCAGTTATCCGGTGGCGAAAAAGCATTGACAGCAATTTCGTTATTATTTGCAATTCAGAACTTAAAGCCATCTCCATTCTGTCTGCTTGACGAAATTGAGGCTGCTCTTGATGATTCAAACGTAGACCGATTTGCAAAATATTTACATAAACTGACAAAACATACACAGTTTATCGTAATTACGCACCGTAAGGGTACCATGACAGCGGCAGACCGCTTGTATGGTATTACTATGCAGGAAAAGGGTGTATCTGCACTTGTTTCTGTAGACTTATTAGAACATGAACTAGATGATTAGGAGGCTTTATGTCAGAGGAAAAGAAAGGCCTATGGGGGCGCCTTGTATCAGGCTTATCAAAAACTAGAGATAACATTGTTTCAGGCATTGACAGCATTTTTCATGGTTTTTCAAATATTGATGATGATTTCTACGAGGAATTGGAAGAAATCTTAATCATGGGTGATTTGGGTGTTCATGCAACTATGGACATCATTGAAGATTTGAAAGAAAAGGTGAAAAAGAATCACATCAAGGAGCCGGTTGATTGCAAACAATTTTTAATCGAGAGCATCAAAGAACAAATGGATGTAGGAGAAGCGGCTTATGAGTTTGAACATCAAACTTCTGTTGTGTTAGTGATAGGCGTGAATGGTGTCGGGAAGACTACAACCATAGGAAAATTGGCGGGTAAGCTTCGTGAGCAAGGAAAGAAGGTTGTTCTTGCCGCAGCGGATACTTTTCGTGCGGCGGCTGGTGAGCAGTTAAAAGAATGGGCACATCGTGCAGAGGCTGATTTAATCGGCGGACAGGAAGGCTCAGACCCAGCTGCAGTTGTCTATGATGCGGTGGCGGCGGCAAAATCCAGAAAGGCGGATGTACTCCTTGTTGACACAGCCGGAAGACTTCACAACAAGAAAAACTTAATGGAAGAGCTTCGTAAAATCAATCGTGTGTTGGAACGGGAATATCCGGAGGCGCATCGAGAGACTTTGATTGTATTAGATGGTACAACAGGACAAAATGCGTTGGCTCAGGCCAAGGAATTCAAAGATGTAACAGATATCAGCGGTATTGTCCTTACAAAAATGGATGGAACAGCCAAGGGTGGTATTGCAGTTGCAATCCAGGCGGAGCTTGGTATTCCGGTAAAATATATCGGTGTGGGTGAAAGCATCGATGATTTGCAGAAATTTAATTCAGACGATTTTGTAAACGCCTTGTTTACAACGGAAGAATAATTGGAGGAATTTATGTTAACCTTAGATAAATTTGAATTGGCTAGTGAAGTGGTAAAGAAAGTCACAAAGCCAACAAAATTAGTATATAGTGAATACTTGAGTGACCAAACCGGTGGAAAAGTATTTTTAAAACCGGAAAATATGCAACACACAGGCGCGTATAAGCTTCGTGGAGCTTATTACAAGATTAGTACTTTAACAGAAGAAGAGCGTGCAAAAGGAATTATTACCGCTTCGGCGGGCAATCATGCGCAGGGCGTGGCTTATGCAGCAAAGGAATTCGGCTGCAAGGCAATCATTGTAATGCCTACAGTTACACCTCTTATAAAAGTGAACCGTACTAAGGCTTATGGCGCAGAAGTAATTCTACACGGTGATGTGTATGATGATGCATGTGAGAAAGCGAAACAACTTGCAGAAGAAACAGGATGCACTTTTGTTCATCCATTTGATGATGAAGATGTAATTACCGGACAAGGAACCATCACCATGGAGATAATCCAGGAACTTCCGACAGTAGATTACATATTTGCCCCGGTTGGTGGTGGCGGACTCATCAGCGGTGTGGCAACCCTTGCAAAAATGTTGAATCCAAAGATTCAGGTAATTGGTGTGGAACCAATTGAGGCAGCAAGTATGTCTGCATCTTTAGAAGCAGGCGAGGTGGTTACACTTGATAGTGCAAATACGATTGCTGATGGTACTGCAGTAAAGACAGTTGGTGCAAATGCATTACAATATGTAAAAGAAAATGTGGATATGATGCTTACTGTTGAAGATGACGAGCTTATCGGCGCATTTCTTGACATGGTAGAAAATCATAAAATGGTTGTGGAAAATTCAGGACTTCTTACGGTGGCTGCATTAAAACAGTTAGACTTAAGAGGAAAGAAGGTTGTTGCAATCCTAAGTGGTGGAAACATGGATGTGATTACCATGTCCTCAATCGTACAGCATGGATTGATTCAGAGAGACAGAATCTTCTCTGTATCTGTTTTGCTTCCGGATAAGCCGGGTGAATTGGTACGCGTAGCTGACACCATTGCGAAAGCACAGGGTAACGTTATTAAACTGGAGCACAACCAGTTTGTCAGCACAAACCGTAATGCGGCCGTGGAACTTCGTATTACATTAGAATCCTTCGGTACAGATCACAAGAGAGAGATTCTAAAAGCGTTGGAAGATAACGGTTATAAACCAAAAAGCATCAGTGCTAAGTTATATTAGAATGCAAAGACATTCTTGATCAAGAAGGAGAATTACTATGATGAGAATGCCAATAAAAGGGGAAATCTACAAGCATTTTAAAGGGAATCTGTATGAGGTTCTTGCGATTGCAAAACATACAGAGACCATGGAAGAACTGGTTGTGTACAAAGAGTTTGAAGGGGAAGCTGTTTATGCAAGACCATTAGAAATGTTTGTAAGTAAAGTAGATAAAGAAAAGTATCCGGAGGTTCTTCAAACCTATCGTTTTGAACTTCAGGATGCAAGCACAAAACTTTCGATCATGGATTTCTTGGATCTAACTACAGCAACAGAAAAGATTCAGTATCTTGAAGCCATGAAAGATGAATTAACGGAAGAGTTTATTGCTCTTGCAGCACAGTGTCTGGATTTTACAGAAAATGATGGTTCGCTGGATGATAGAGTCCATGCATTACTGAAATACCTAAGAACTGTGGAGCGATATGAGATTAGAAGATAATAGGTGATTATATGAAATATCAGATTAAAAATGACAAATTACAAGTGGAGATACTTTCTTTGGGTGCGCAAATGTGTTCTATTAAAGATGCAGATGGAACGGAGTATTTGTGGCAGGGAAATCCAAAGTACTGGGAAGACATGGCGCCGAATTTATTTCCATATATCGCCAGAATGACAGATAAGAAATACACTGTCTATGGAAATACTTATGAGATGGATATTCATGGTTTTGCAAAGGACACTGTTTTTGAAGCAAATCAAATTTCCGAAGAACATATTATATTTTCAATTTCGGATTCGGAAGAAACGCGTAAGCAATATCCATTTGCATTCGTGTTTGAAGTTGATTATCGATTAGAAGGTAACAAACTTTTGATTACATATGGTGTAAAGAATCGGGATGACAAAACTATGTACTTTGGTGTGGGTGGTCATCCTGGTTTCAATGTTCCAATAGAAGAAGGATTGAAATTTGAAGATTATTATCTGGAATTCGATACAGATGAAGATGCAGAACGTGTTGGATTTTCAGAGGATTGCTTTGTAACAGGAAATAATGTCAGATACGATTTGGCAGATGGAAAGAAAATTTTACTTCACCACAATCTGTTTGATGATGACGCCATCATACTTACAAATATGTCAAAAGGTGTAAAACTTACATCTGATAAAGGAAAAAAATCAATACATGTTAGTTATCCTGATATGCCGTATTTAGGCTTCTGGCATTGGCCAAAGACGGATGCGCCGTACATATGTATCGAACCTTGGTCATCGTTACCGTCAAGAAAAGGGATTGTGGAAGACTTGACAACTCAGCCGGGGTTGGTTTGTCTGGAACCGGGGAATGAGTATCAGAATCAATATGTGATTGAAATCAAATAGAAAACTAACTTGGGAGGGAACCAAAATGGATAAGATTAAAATGACAACACCTTTAGTAGAAATGGATGGAGATGAAATGACCAGAATTCTCTGGCAGATGATTAAAGATGAATTATTGACTCCATTTATTGAATTAAATACAGAATATTATGACTTGGGATTGGAACACAGAAATGAAACCAATGACCAAGTGACTGTAGACTCTGCAAATGCAACAAAAAAATACGGTGTAGCTGTAAAATGTGCAACAATCACACCAAACGCTGCACGTATGACAGAGTATGATTTAAAAGAAATGTGGAAGAGTCCAAACGGAACTATCCGTGCAATGTTAGATGGAACAGTTTTCCGTACACCGATTATTGTAAAAGGAATTGAGCCATGTGTGAAGAATTGGAAGAAACCTATCACAATTGCAAGACATGCATATGGTGACGTATATAAGAATACAGAAATGATTATTCCGGGACCAGGAAAAGTAGAACTTGTTTACACAGCAGAAGATGGAACAGAAACACGTGAAGTGGTTCACAACTATACAAAAGCAGGTATTGCACAAGGTATGCACAACATTGATGATTCCATCGAGAGTTTTGCAAGAAGCTGCTTTAACTATGCATTAGATTTGAAGCAAGATTTATGGTTTGCAACAAAAGATACGATTTCAAAGAAATATGACCATACATTCAAAGATATTTTCCAAGAAATCTTTGACAAAGAGTATGCAGATAGATTTAAAGAAGCAGGTATTACATACTTCTATACTTTGATTGACGATGCTGTAGCACGTGTAATGAAAGCAGAAGGTGGATTCATCTGGGCATGTAAAAACTATGATGGAGACGTAATGAGTGATATGGTCTCTTCAACATTTGGTTCTCTTGCCATGATGACTTCTGTTCTTGTATCTCCACAAGGCTACTATGAATATGAAGCTGCTCATGGTACGGTTCAACGTCACTACTACAAGCACTTAAAAGGCGAGGAGACATCAACAAACTCTGTTGCAACTATCTTTGCTTGGACAGGTGCCCTTCGTAAACGTGGTGAATTAGATGGAAATCAAGAATTGATGAATTTTGCAGATAGATTAGAAAAAGCAACCCTTTCTACCATTGAAAGCGGTAAGATGACAAAGGATTTGGCACTGATTACTTCATTAGAAAATGTAACTGTGCTTAATTCGGAAGAGTTCATCAAAGAAATTAGAAAAACATTAGAAAACTAGAGGTTAAATAAATTGAGAAAACTGGCTTTAAGCGATGACATTCTATTGAAAATTGAAAAACCAGCCCGTTATATCGGAAACGAAGTAAACTCTGTTATGAAGAATAAAGAGGAAGTCGATGTCCGTTTTGCTTTTGTGTTTCCGGATGTTTATGAGATTGGAATGTCTCATTTGGGTATCCAGATTCTTTATGATATGTTAAATCGTAGGGATGACGTATGGTGCGAACGTGTATACTCGCCTTGGACAGATTTGGATAAGATTATGAGAGAGGAAAATATTCCTCTCTTTGCATTAGAATCCCAGGATGCAATCAAAGACTTTGATTTTATTGGTATTACCATTCAGTATGAAATGTGCTACACCAATATCTTACAGGTCTTAGACCTTGCACAGATACCAATGTTTGCAAAGAACCGTACAGAGGAGCATCCAATTGTAATCGGCGGTGGTCCGTGTACTTATAATCCGGAACCATTGGCAGATTTCTTTGACATTTTTTACATTGGTGAAGGTGAAACAGAGTTTTACAATTTAATGAATAAATATAAAGAATGGAAATCATCTGGCAAATCCAGAAAAGAATTTTTGGAAATGGCGGCTGAGATTCCGGGACTTTATGTACCATCCTTTTATGATGTAACATACAATGAAGATGGAACTATTTGCTCTTTTGTACCAAACAATGATCATGCAAAACCGGTGATTAAGAAACAGATTGTAATGGATGTTTCCGATACTTATTATCCGGAGAAACCGGTTGTGCCGTTTATTAAGGCAACTCAGGACAGAGTGGTGCTCGAAATCCAACGTGGCTGTATTCGTGGATGTCGTTTCTGCCAGGCAGGTATGTTGTATCGTCCGACCAGAGAACGTGATGTGGAAGTCTTAAAAGACTATGCATATAAGATGTTAAAGAACACCGGTCATGAGGAGATTTCTTTGAGTTCTCTTAGTTCCAGTGATTATTCTCAACTTCAGGAACTAGTTACGTTCTTGATTGACGAGTTTAAGGGGCAAGGAATTAACATTTCCTTACCATCTCTTCGAATTGATGCATTTTCACTGGATGTCATGAGCAAGGTACAGGATGTGCGAAAGAGCAGTTTGACATTTGCGCCGGAAGCCGGCTCTCAAAGATTACGTAATGTCATTAACAAAGGACTTACAGAGGAAATTATACTGGAGGGTGCCGGACAAGCATTTGAAGGTGGATGGACTCGTGTAAAATTATATTTTATGTTGGGGTTACCAACAGAGACTGAAGAGGATATGAAGGCAATTGCACATTTGGCCGAAAAAATAGCAAAACGCTACTATGAGATTCCGAAAGACCAAAGAAATGGAAAATGCCAGATTGTTGCAAGTACATCCTTCTTTATACCTAAGCCATTTACACCATTTCAATGGGCAACGATGTTAAATAAAGAGGATTATATAGCGAAAGCAAACATCGTAAATCACGAGATGAAGGCGCAATTAAACCACAAGAGTCTGAAATACAATTGGCATGAAGCTGATGTAACCGTTTTAGAAGGTGTATTTGCCCGTGGAGACAGACGTGTGTCTAAGGTCTTATTAGAAGCTTATAAGCTTGGATGTATCTATGATTCATGGGGAGAACATTTTCGTTATGACTTGTGGATGCAGGCCTTTGAAAATACAGGCGTTGATGTAGCTTTTTATAATCTACGTGAACGTGATTTAGATGAAATTCTTCCTTGGGATTTCATTGACATCGGTGTATCAAAAGAATTTTTGAAACGTGAGTGGAAGAATGCGTTAGCGGAAAAAGTAACACCAAACTGTCGTATGCAATGTGCCGGCTGTGGTGCTATGAACTTTGGAGGAGGTGTGTGCTTTGAAAGCTAGAATTAAGTTTCGTAAATATGGCTGTATGAAATTCATCGGACACCTTGATATCATGCGCTTCTTTCAAAAAGTTATGAGACGTGCAGATATTCCGATTGCATTTACCGGTGGATTTAGCCCACATATGATTATGTCATTTGCCAATCCATTGGGGGTTGGTGTAACTAGTGACGGAGAATATTTTGATATCGAATTAACCGAAGATATTGATATGAAGCTGGCAGTAGAGCGTATGAACCAGGTAGTGGTTGAGGGTATCGAGATTGTAAATATGGTGCCAATTTCAGATGATAAGAAGCAGACGGGTATGTCTATTGTGGCTGCCGCTGATTATTTATCCTCTTTAAAGAGTGGCATATTCCCTGAGGATTGGAAAGAGAAGGCTGGACAATTTATGGCTCAGTCAACCATTTCTATTCTTAAGAAAACGAAAAAAAGTGAAAAAGAAGTAGATATTAAACCTATGATATACAAGTTTGAAGTGCGTGGTGAAAGCGTTTATATGCAAGTTGCAACCGGCAGTGTGGAGAATTTAAAGCCGGAGCTTGTCATGCAGGCACTCAGTAGTTTCCTAGGTGTAGATTTGGAAACTGTTTCCTTTGCGCATCACCGTTTGGACGTGTATGCAAATATAGGAACAGAGGAAAAGGAAGAATTCGTTAGTTTGGATCAGGTAACAGAATGAATCGAAAACTGATTATTACAAAATTAAGAGAAAAAATAATAACCGCTGTTTTAGAAAATGAAAAGATTGTAGAATTTCATTGTTCTGAAGAGAATGAAACTCAAGAGATTCAGCTTGGCAATATCTATGTGGGGCGTGTGAAAAATATTGTGGCAAATATTAATGCTGCGTTTATTGAAGTTGTGCCAGGCGAGGAATGTTATTATGCCATAGATGAAAACCCAACACCTATTTTCACAAAGAAAATAGGAAAGAAACCATTGTGTATTGGTGATGAACTGTTGGTTCAGATTTCCAGGGAAGCAGTAAAGACCAAAGCACCAACTGTAACGAGTAAGTTAAATCTGACCGGTAAATATGCGGTTTTGACTTATGGAGACACACGGGCAGGCGTTTCAAATAAACTAGAGAAATCAGAAAAAGAACGTTTGGTAGAATTGGCGAAAGCATATACAACGGAAAGCTACGGTGTTATTATGCGTACCAATGCAAAGGACGCTGATAATGAGATGTTACAGGGTGAATTGCAGCGTCTTGTGCAAGAGTATGAGACGTTAATCACACAGGCGCCAACAAGAATTTGTTATTCAGCGTTAAGATGTGCTCCAAAGGAATATTTGACAGAACTTCGAAATATTTATCAAGAGGGATTGACAGATATTGTAATTGAGGATAAAGTGATTTATCAAGAAGTAAAAGAATTCTTGGCAAAAGAACAGCCTGAGGATTTAGATAAACTTCGATTGTATGAGGATAAGTTGTTGCCTCTATATAAGTTGTACAGTGTTGAGTCACATTTGACAAATGCTTTAAAAGAATATGTATGGTTAAAGTCTGGTGCATATTTGGTGATTCAACCGACGGAAGCATTAACTGTCATTGATGTGAATACCGGAAAGTGTATCAGCAAGAAAAAAGATGATGAGGCATATCTGAAAATCAACATAGAAGCGGCGAAAGAGGCTGCGAGACAGATTCGTCTAAGAAATTTGTCAGGAATTATCTTGGTTGACTTTATTAATATGGATGCTAAGGAATCCATGGATGTGTTGCTGGAACTTTTCGAGAAAGAATTGAAGAAAGATCCAATTGCAACAACACTTGTCGATGTCACAAAATTACAGTTAGTTGAAGTGACAAGGAAAAAAGTAAGACGTCCTCTTCATGAAGTGATGTCTTAGGGAGGAATAAAAACATGAAAAAGGTAGTGAAATTTGGTGGAAGTTCTCTTGCCAGTGCAGAGCAATTTCAAAAAGTTGGAGATATTATCCGAGCTGAAGAAAGCAGAAGATATGTAGTACCATCTGCGCCGGGAAAACGCTTTTCGGCAGATACAAAGGTAACAGATATGTTGTATCAATGCTATGCTACGGCTGAAGAAGGAAAAGATTTTTCTGCTCAGTTAGATGCAATCAAAGCGAGATATCAAGAGATTATTGATGGTCTTTCACTTGACTTGACTTTGGATAAAGAATTTGAAATTATCAAAGAAAACTTTGCAAAAAAAGCAGGTAGTGATTACGCAGCATCACGCGGTGAATACTTAAATGGTATTATCATGGCAAATTATCTTGGCTATGATTTTATTGATGCGGCGGATGTGATTTGCTTTGAGGAAGAAGGTCGTTTTGATGATGTGAAAACAAATGATGTATTATCTGCAAAACTAGCCGAAACAGAGAGAGCAGTTATACCGGGATTCTATGGGGCTATGCCAGATGGAACCATCAAAACATTTTCAAGAGGCGGTTCTGATTTGACTGGTTCTATTGTAGCAAAGGCTGCAAAAGTAGATTTATATGAAAACTGGACAGATGTTTCCGGATTTATGATTGCTGATCCACGTATTATCAACAATCCAAAAACAATTGAAGCTATTACATACAAAGAATTACGAGAACTTTCATACATGGGTGCAACTGTGCTTCATGAGGATGCAATTTTCCCGATTCGCAAGGAAGGAATTCCAATTAACATCCGTAACACCAATGCGCCGGAAGATAACGGTACATTGATTGTAGAAGCAACCTGCAGACATCCGAAATATACGATTACAGGTATTGCTGGTAAACAAGGGTTTGCATCTATCACTATAGAAAAAGCAATGATGAATTCAGAAATTGGTTTCTGTAGAAAAGTATTGCAAGTATTTGAAGATAATGGCATCTCTATCGAGCATATGCCATCCGGAATTGATACCATGACGGTATTCGTACATCAATCTGAATTCCAAGAAAACGAACAAAAGGTTCTTGCAGGTATTCATCAGGCAGTGCAACCAGATAATATAGAGTTAGAGTCAGATTTATCATTGATTGCTATCGTGGGACGTGGAATGCGTTCGAAACGTGGTACGTCAGGACGTGTTTTCTCAGCCCTCGCACATTCTCACGTAAACGTGAAAATGATTGACCAGGGTTCAAGTGAGTTGAATATTGTTGTTGGTGTGCGTAATCATGATTTTGAAAATGCAATTAAAGCATTGTATGACATTTTTGTGGTAACTAAATTATAAGATAAAATTGTATTAAAAAAGGGAGTTTGCTTTGGCAGATTCCCTTTAATTGTTACGAAATAATTACAAAACGTTACAAAAATATATTGACGAAAGAGTAGCTCTCATTTAAAATAAAATGGCATGTATATTATGATACATATGAAAGGATAAAAAATGAGAGCATACATTCGTGAACATTTGAAGTTAATTATAATCATAACAGCAGTGCTTGTATTTGTCGGTCTGTGCGTTGCCAGTCCTAGCATTATTGCAAAAATGCAACCTGTTCTTTCTGAGGAATTAACACTTGTTTCTTGGGAAATAGAAAATGATATTTATGAATATACAGGTGAGGAAATTAAACCCGTGCTTTCAAAAGTAACATTTACAAATTCAGATAACGAGAAAATCACTAAAAAAACTGAAGAATTTCACATTGTGAATTATATTGATAACACGAAGGCAGGGCAAGCTGATGTCGAAATCAGTGTAATGGGTTATCAGGGAACAGTTGTTCTTGAAAATGTATTTACCATTCTGCCTGTTAAAGTAAAGAATTTACAAATTGCTTCAGCAACACGTGAAGTAATTGAACTGAAATGGGATAAAGCAATAGGAGCAGAAAGTTATTCGTTATTTAAAAGTGCAGATGGCGGACAGACGTTTTCTTTAATTTCTGATAGTGATGCATTGAGTTATCAGGATACGCAGATACAGCCGAATGCTATATACCAATATTATGTTTGCGCTGCTATGTCTACTGATAATCAAACATTATTTGGAGCACCATCCGATAGTGTAAAACAATATACTCCATTGGCGATTCCAGTTATTTCTGCAGTGAAAAATGCAGCCTATAATACGCTTCGAGTGGAATGGCCGGCTGTGGCGGGAGCTACCGGATATCAAGTGTATCGAAACACTGTGAAAGATGGAGAATACACCTTGATTTCTGAAATTACTGACGGCGCAGCAACCTCTTATTCTGATGCAACATGTGAAGTTGGTAAGGTTTATTATTACTATATCAAAGCGTGCCAGACGATAGAAGAAGTAAACTTATATGGAGATGCATCTGCAGTTGTGTCAGGAAGAACAACGCCTAATCGTGTTGGTTTAAACGGACAATCAACAGATGGTAATACAAAAGTCACTTTGAACTGGAAAAAAGTTTCCGGAGCACAAGGTTACGAAGTTTATAAAAACAATAAATTAGTGAAAACAATTGATAATGCTGATACGTTGACTTGGTCTGAATCCGGTCTTGCAAAGGATGCAGAATCTAATTATAAAGTACGAGCATATTGCGTGGTTAACAATGAAAAACTTTTTGGTTCTTATTCAAAGATATATGAAAAAGAAGTGACGATTGATTATAATTATGGAGCTATTTCCGAAGAATTATCAGCATTAACACAATATGTAGGACGCAGTTATGTGTTTGGAGGTACATCACCTACAAAAGGATGGGATTGTAGTGGATTTACCCAGTATGTATTTAAAAAGCATTTTGGTATCAGTCTTCCAAGAACCTCTGGTGAGCAGGTGGGCAGAGGAACAACTGTAAGTAAAAATTCCCGTTCTTCATGGAAGCCGGGCGACCTGTTGTTTTACAAGCAAAATGGAAGAGTTAGTCATGTTGCCATATATTTAGGAAACGGACAGATGATTCATGCGTTGAATTCAAAATACGATACTTTGATTCAAGGTGTAGACTATTATGAGAATTGGGATCCTAAGACAACATTGTATTGTGTGAAAAGAATTTTTTAAAAATGAATAAAATTATTGACAGACCTCACTTTGCGTGATATACTACTTGAGTATGCCGCACAGTGAGGTTTGCAAGTTTATAGGTTTTTATGTTTACATAGTAGCTTATAACACCACAACTGGCGAGTAATGATAATAGGAGGTGCCATATGTACGCAATTATAGCAACAGGTGGTAAACAGTACAAAGTAGCCGAAGGCGATATCATTAGAGTGGAAAAACTTGGTGTAGAAGCTGGAGAAACTTTTACATTTGACCAAGTACTTGCAGTTAGCGATGCTGAATTAAAAGTTGGTAATCCAACAGTTGAAGGCGCAACAGTTACAGCTTCTGTAATTGGCGACGGAAAAGCTAAAAAAGTTATCGTTTACAAGTATAAGAGAAAAACTGGATACCATAAGAAAAACGGTCACAGACAACAGTACACAGAAGTTAAGATTGAAAAAATCAACGCTTAATTTGATGTTATGACTAAGGTAACCATTTACAAAAATGTAAAAAATGAATGTGTTGGATTTAAAGTTTTTGAACATGCTGGATTTGATGAGGCGGGCAGCGATATTGTGTGTGCTGCAATTTCAATTCTTGTAATCAATACAATGAATGCGATTGAACAATTTACAGATGTAGATTACACGCAGGATGTTGATGAGGAAGAATGCACCATCGAATTTATGATTCATAAATCTACAAAAGACACAACACTATTGTTGGAAACCATGGTTCTGGGCTTACAGACATTGGAGGACAACGAAGAATACACAGAATATATCGATTTAATATTTGAGGAGGTGTAAACACCATGATGAAATTAAACCTTCAATTTTTCGCTCATAAAAAAGGAGTTGGTTCTACAAAGAACGGTAGAGACTCTGAATCTAAGAGATTAGGTGCGAAAAGAGCTGACGGACAATTTGTAAAAGCTGGAAATATCCTTTACAGACAACGTGGAACTAAGATTCACCCAGGTATCAACGTAGGACGCGGTGGTGACGATACATTATTCGCATTAGTTGACGGTGTTGTAAGATTCGAAAGAAAAGGAAGAGATAAGAAACAAGTTTCTATCTACCCAGTAGCTGAATAAGAATCTTAAAAAAGGCTTCAAATCAATCGGTTTGAAGCCTTGTTTTTTGTCCAAAACTTATATATACTAGTAAATATCAAAAATAATGTAAGTAGGTGATACTATGTTTGCAGATAGAGCTAAAATTTATATTCGTTCCGGAAAAGGCGGAGATGGTCATGTGAGCTTTCGTCGTGAATTATATGTTCCGAACGGTGGACCGGACGGTGGCGATGGTGGCCGTGGCGGTGACGTAATCTTTGAAGTGGATAAAGGATTAAACACACTGGTTGATTACAGACATAAGAGAAAATATGTAGCAAAAGACGGCGAACCGGGCGGTAAAAGAAAGTGCCACGGTGCAGACGCGGAAGACATCATATTGAAAGTGCCGGAAGGAACCGTTATTAAAGAAGCAGAGTCAGGAAAAGTCATTGCAGATATGTCCGGTGACAACAACAGACAAGTTATCTTAAAAGGTGGACGAGGCGGACTTGGAAATCAGCATTTTGCAACTGCAACGATGCAGATTCCAAAGTATGCACAACCGGGACAAGCTGCACAGGAATTAGAAGTATTATTAGAGTTAAAAGTGATTGCAGATGTGGGACTTGTTGGATTCCCGAATGTTGGAAAATCCACGTTGCTTTCTCGTGTAACGAATGCCAATCCAAAGATTGCGAATTACCATTTTACAACCTTGAATCCGAATCTTGGTGTAGTTGATTTGGAAGGTAGTGAGGGATTTGTCATTGCAGATATTCCTGGATTAATCGAAGGGGCGTCTCAGGGCATTGGTCTTGGACATGAATTTTTACGTCACATAGAACGTACTAAGATGATGATTCATGTAGTGGATGCCGCATCATCTGAAGGTCGTGATCCAATCGAAGACATTTATGCCATTAATGCAGAATTAAAAGCGTATAATGAAGAAATTGCAACTCGCCCACAGGTCATTGCAGCGAACAAGACGGATTTAATTTACGCAGGAGATGAAAATCCGGTAGAAAAGATTCGTGCAGAATTTGAACCACAAGGTATGAAAGTGTTTGCTATTTCGGGTGTATCGGGTGAAGGTATTAAAGAGCTGTTATACTATGTCAATGAACAATTGAAGACACTTGATCAGGCACCAGTCGTATTTGAACAGGAATACTTCCCTGAAAATGAGTTGATTCATGTTGATCTGCCATACACGGTCGAAGTTGATGAAGACGGTATGTATGTGGTAGAAGGTCCGAAGATTGAAAAGATGCTTGGATATACGAATCTGGATTCAGAAAAAGGATTTGCATTCTTCCAAACCTTCTTAAAAGAAACAGGTATCCTTGACGAGTTAGAAGCGGCTGGTATCCAAGAAGGTGATACAGTTCGCATGTATGGATTACAATTTGATTATTATAAATAATTACGAATGACAGAGAAGGAGAAACAAAAATGAACTCAAAGCAAAGAGCATATTTGAGAAGTCTTGCCATGACAATGGACCCGATTTTTCAGATTGGAAAATCCAGTCTGACACCGGAATTTACGGGTGCAATAAACGAAGCGTTAGAGGCGAGAGAACTCATTAAAATCAGTGTATTACAAAATTGTATGGATGACCCAAAAGAGCTTGCACAGGTTTTGGCAGAGCGTACACGTTCAGAAGTTGTACAAGTTGTGGGTAAGAAAATCACGCTGTATAAAGAAGGAAAAGACGATAAAAAGAAAATTGTTTTGCCGGAGAAAAAATAATGAAAATTGGAATTATGGGTGGAACCTTTGACCCAATTCATAATGGACATGTAATGCTTGGCGAGTATGCGAAGAATTTGTTTGCATTGGATGAAATCTGGTTTATGCCAAATGGTAATCCGCCGCACAAGATGAATGAGAAAATAGAGTCGCAAACAAAACATCGTGTAGAAATGGTTCGCAGGACTATCGAAGATAAGGAAGGATTTGTATTGCAACTCTATGAAGTGGAACGTAAAGAGATTAATTATTCCTATTTGACAATGGAGCATTTTAGAAAAGTGTATCCTGAATGTGAATTTTACTTTATTATTGGTGCGGATTCCTTATTTGCATTAGAGAGCTGGGTGCATCCGGAGAAGCTTGTGAAAACCTGTGTGATTCTTGCGGCGTACCGTGATGGTAAAAACACGGATGTAATGGAAAGACAAATTAAATATCTGAATCAAAAGTATGGCGCAGATATACGCTTGTTAAAAACTCCAAAAGTTGACATATCATCCACGGAAATACGCCATAGATTAAAGAATGGATTATCCGTTCGTGATATGATTCCTGAATCGGTTTATCAATATATCCAAGAGCATCATCTGTTTTCGGATGACTTGGAGGAGTTGAAAGAAAAGGTTCGAAAAAGTCAGAAGGAGTCCCGTTTTGTTCATACCCTTGGTGTTGTAGAAACTGCAGTACAATTAGCAAAGCAATATCATGTAGATGAAAAGAAGGCAGAGATTGCAGCCTTGTTGCATGACTGTGCAAAAGGGTTTGGCGGACAAGAGCAATTACAACTTTGTAAAAAACATGGTTTAACTATAACAGAAGCAGAAGAACGCAACCCGTTTTTATTGCATGCAAAATTAGGGGCATATCTTGCCAAAGCAGATTATGGCATTGATGATGAGGAAATCTTAGATGCAATTCGATGGCATACGACAGGTCGTCCAGAAATGACCCAATTAGATAAGATTATCTATATTGCTGATTATATCGAGCCAAATCGCAATCAAGCGCCGAATTTGGACGAAATAAGGCTTTTGGCTAGGGTTAACCTAGATGAATGTCTCTATACCATTTTAAAGGCTACATTGGCGTATTTGGAGACTAAAAAGGATGTCATTGATCCAATGACAGAACAGACATATTTGTACTATAAAAAACTTTTGAATAAATGAAAGGAGTAATACTCATGGAACAATCAAGAAAAATGGCGAAATTAGCTTACGAAGCATTAGATGAAAAATTAGGAGAGGACATTAAAGTAATCGATATCTCAGAAATCTCTGTACTTGCTGATTATTTCATCATTGCAAACGGTTCCAACGAAAGCCAGGTGCGTGCTTTAGTTGAAAATGTAGAAGAGAAGCTTTCAAAAGAAGGTTTTGAGCCAAGACAGCGTGAAGGCTATGGCCTTGGAAACTGGGTATTATTAGACTTTGGAAACATCATTGTCCATGTATTTGATAAAGAAAATCGTCTATTCTATGATTTGGAAAGAATCTGGAGAGATGGAAAATATATGGATGCGGAAGATTTATAAACATAAAAGGATGTTGTTACGAAAATGTAGCAACATCCTTTTGTAATTGTAGTTTATATATTATAAGAATCTAAATACGCCAATTACTTTACCAAGTATCTGGCACTCTAATACGATAATCGGGTCCATGTAATCGTTTTCCGGTTGGAGACGATAGTAGCCTTCTTCTTTATAGAAAGTCTTAACAGTAGCGCTGTCATCAACAAGGGCAACAACCATATCCCCATTTCTTGCAGTACTACATTGTTCCACAAGAACATAGTCACCATCATATATACCAACATTTATCATGCTTTCACCCTTTACTGTTAGCATAAAAGTGTCATTATTCGGCATGAATTCCATCGGAATAGGAAAGTAGTTTGAAATATTTTGTTCTGCAAGAATCGGTTCGCCTGCAGCAACCTGTCCCACCATAGGAACATTCACCATTTCACGTCTTGTCAAATTAAAGGTGTCATCGATAATCTCAATCGCACGCGGCTTTGTAGGGTCACGTCTGATATAACCGTTCTTTTCTAAGGATTCCAAATGTGCGTGAACAGAAGAAGTAGAGCGTAAGTTCACGGCTTCACAGATTTCACGAACTGCCGGTGGATAACCGATTCGTAAAATTTCTGATTTTATGTATTCTAAAATTTCAAGTTGTTTCTTGCTTATTTTACCCTGTGCCATAATATGACCTCCTAATATTTATCTATAATAGTATATTAACACAGTAGATTCCAAAAAGCAAACAAATGTTTAGAAAATATGTTCGATTTTTGTGTTGACAAACATTTGTTCGTGTAGTATACTCAAAACATGAACAGAACAATTGTTCGGAATAAACGTTCGATTAATAGGAGAATATAACTTAGGGGGATACATATGATGACAATACAGGAGAGACAAAAAAGTGCAATGATAAAAAAGAGAAAACAGATTGCAAAACGTAGAATGATTTTATTGTTAGCAGCTATATTTGTTATAACATTAGGAAGTGTTGTTTTTGGAACCATTTTTTCAAAGGCTAAGAATCCATCAGCAGACATAGCACAATTCAAATATTATAAGAGCATCACAATAGAACAAGGTGATTCGCTCTGGAGTATTGCTGAAGAATATTGTACTGACGCTTATGAAGATACACGTGAATATGTTGATGAATTAAAAGAATTGAATTCCTTAACTTCAGATATTATACATGAAGGACAACATTTATTAGTTGCTTATTATGACACAGAAATCCAATAAAATATCGTGAGAGTAGCTCTCCCAAAGGCTGTTGCAAAGGATAGTTGCCTGGCAATAGCCTTTAATTAACGAGGTGCATCTATACGACAAACACCGATTTTTCCAAAAGATGTAGACAAAAAACAATGCAAATGATATAATATACATATATCTAATGAAAGGAACTACTTCTCATGGCTAAAGATATAAAGACATACTATGAACAATCATACATAGACAACACCCTTCGTTTACGTGAAGTTTTGAAGACACTTCCTACTTTTGTTAAGGATTATTTTCGTGCTATTGAACCGTCAACGTCATCAAAAACAAGAATATCCTATGCATATGACTTACGTGTCTTCTTTAATTTTTTAATCGAGAATAACCCACAATTTCGTTCTATAACAACGAATCAATTTACGGTACATGATTTGGAACGTGTTGATTCTATGGATATTGAGGAATATTTGGATTATTTAAAGGTATATAATTCGCCGGATGATAAACAGATTACGAATACAGAACGTGGTCTTGCACGCAAGTTTTCGGCGTTGTGCAGCCTATATAGATACCTCTATAAGCATAAATTTATCACACAAAATCCTACTGTATTTGTGGATAAGCCAAAGATTCATGATAAAGCAATTATACGTTTGGATATTGATGAAGTCGCTATGTTGTTAGATTATGTCGAGGAATGCGGGAATCAATTAACGGGTCAGAAAAAAGTTTATTATGACAAGACCCGAACACGTGATCTTGCAATTTTAACATTATTATTAGGCACCGGAATTCGTGTTTCTGAATGTGTTGGCTTAGATATTAGCGACGTTGATTTTAAAAATAATGGAATAAAAGTTACGCGAAAAGGCGGAAATGAAATGGTTGTTTATTTTGGTGATGAAGTTCGAGATGCTTTGGAACATTATCTTGAAACAGACAGAGCAGCGACCACTCCTCTTCCATCTCATGAAAATGCATTGTTCTTGTCCATGCAGCGGAAACGTATTGGTGTCCAGGCTGTGGAGAATATGGTGAAAAAGTATGCTCGTCAGGTAACTCCAAACAAGAAAATCACACCACATAAGCTTCGTAGCACCTATGGTACGAATTTATACAAAGAAACAGGTGATATTTACCTTGTAGCTGACGTTTTAGGCCACAAAGATGTAAATACCACCCGAAAACATTACGCAGCAATTGATGAAGACCGTCGAAGACAGGCTGCATCTGCTGTCAAGTTGAGGGAATCTTAGTTGAAAAAGTCTGTAGGCGTATATTTGTTATAGTTGTTCTGAATCTAAAACTATGGTAAATGGGCCATCGTTGATTAAACTAACCTTCATATCTGCACCAAAGCTTCCTTTTTCTACAACAGGAACCGTTTCTTTACAACTGGCAATGATATATTCATATAGTTCTTCTGCTAAATCAGGAGAACCGGACTCTGTAAAACTTGGGCGATAGCCCTTCTTGCAATTTGCATATAAGGTGAATTGAGAAATTAATAATAATTCTCCATCGACATCAGCAAGTGACAAGTTGGTTTTCCCATTTTCATCTTCGAAAATGCGAAGACCAACTAATTTTTTTACCATTTTATCAGCAATTTCTTTGGTGTCATCCTGTCCAACACCAATTAAAACCATAAATCCTTTGTTAATTTGACCAATAACATTATCATCCACTTTCACAGAAGCTTCTAAAACGCGCTGTATTACAAATTTCATATCTAGCCTAATTCTCCTTCGTGTTTTTAGTTAAATTAAATATAACGGCCAAAACAAGCCATATAAAGCATGCTGCTACAAGTGCAGCTAAGAAAATGTTTGCATTTGGTATAAATGAATATGTTCCGTCATCGTTTAATACTTTATCTGCATTCTTCAAAACTGCTGCGCCGATGGAAGGTCCAATAATTCCAGGAACAAGCACCTGTCCAACAATACGAAGTCCTTGAAACATGCCGGCACGATTTGCCGGGGTATAATCACGTAGCATGGCCCCAAATACGGCCATTCCCATTAAGTATCCGCTCATCATGAATAGAGAACCTATAAAAACCAGGGCTGTTGCTTGGAAGAAATATAAGAATACATATCCAAGCATTAATGTACTTATTGCCGGAATAACCGCAACTTTAAAATGAAATCGGTCATAAACTCTGCCATAAAACGCGGTTACAATTGCAGCAACAATCACTGCAGGTGCCATAATAAGAACATAGTTATCCATCTTAAGAGACACGTTGTAGTATAGAATTAAATAAGGCATAAATATCTGAATTGAAATACAAAACGTTGCATATGCCATCAAAATTATGTAAAACAGTTTGTTTTTTCTTATAACAGAAGGTCTGAAGCCATAAAAAATATTACCAAAATAATTTTGATTTATGCTTGTATCCACAGGAACATCCTTTACTAAGAAAATAGCAAGTATTCCGAGTATGAAAACAACGATTCCGATAATCTGGTATATAAGGGTCCAACTTTCAGCTTTGTTCAAATCAAAGCCCATAAATCCACCAAACACAACTAAAATTGCAACTAATGGCATCATGGAATTGATTCCCTCCGTTGCTCCTCTATTCGTATCATCCGTGACATCTGTTAACCATGCATTAAAACATGCATCATTTGCTGCTGAGCCAAAGAATGTCATTACACAGTCCATAATAATTACAAGGGATACACCTACAGCGGCTGCAGATAAAGTCATTGGAAAGAGTCGGTTAATAACATCTGTACGAATCAACGAGAAACTCCATATGGAGATTCCCCACAATATGTATCCACTGCAGATAAATAGTTTTCGTTTTCCGAGTTTATCAGACAATGCACCGATAAATATCGTTGTCAAGGTTGCTGAAATTGCACTGGCAGATACCATCAATGATATCTGTTCGGCAGATGCATGAAACATTTTGTATATAAATACGTTAAAGTACATATTTTCTACAACCCATGCAACTTGACCAACTAAACTAAAAATAGTAAGGGCTATCCAAAACTTGGAAGAAAGCTTTGTCTTCTTCATAAAAAACTCCTTTTATAAAATTTATGTTAATTGACATTATACCATATATGCGATACGATAACAAAGGAATTTTACCAAAGAAAGGATATCATAGATGAAGTTACAACAATTGTTAAGTTATACAAGGAAAGCTGTGGATGATTATCAAATGATTGAAGAAGGTGACCATATTGCTGTAGGGATTTCCGGAGGAAAAGACAGTTTGACCTTACTTTATGCTCTGCACGGTTTAAAACGCTTTTATCCGAAGAAATTTAAACTAAGTGCAATTACGGTTAACCTCGGGTATGAAAAATTTGACACAGAGCCTCTCGGAAAGCTTTGTGAGGAATTAGAAGTTCCATATACAGTTGTAAACACGGAGATAGCTCATATTTTATTTGAAGAACGTAAAGAAAGTAATCCTTGTTCGCTATGTGCAAAAATGAGAAAAGGTGCATTAAATGATGCTGTTAAAGAAATGGGATGCAATAAAGTTGCATACGCACACCATAAAGATGATATTATAGAAACCATGCTGCTCTCTCTCATTTTTGAAGGCAGATTCCATTCTTTTTCGCCAAAAACATACTTGGATCGCATGGATTTAACTGTGATTCGACCAATGATGTACGTGGATGAAATCGATGTAATTGGATTCCAAAAGAAATACAATCTTCCGGTTGCAAAAAGCCGTTGTCCAATTGACGGATTTACAAAACGAGAATATGCAAAGGATTTGGTAAAACAATTAAACCAGGAGCATCCAGGTGCAAGAAATCGAATGTTTACAGCTATATTAAACGGAAATATTTCCGGCTGGCCAGAACGTATTTAGTGTAATCGGTCCACATCCAACATTTGTTGTAGAACCGTGTAATCAAAAAGAGGTACGGCTATGTGGTTAAGCTCCACCTTAGCTGTACCTCTTCATTTTTTATAGTCTCGGCTTCTCAATCTTATTTCTTAGATTCACATAATCCATAATTGCTTTTGCAGTGCCACCAACGCCTAGTTTAGCACTATTCAGACACAGGTCATAGCTTTTTGCATCTCCCCATGTTTTGTTCGTGTAATAGTTATAATAACTTGCACGCTTTTTGTCTGTTTTAATAATGATATCTTTTGCCTTTGCATCGGTAATATCATAGATGCGTGCAACACGGCGAATACGCGCTTCTAGATCCGCGTAAATAAAAACATTTACCACATTATCAAATTCCTCTAATGCGTAGTCAGCACAACGACCTACCATGACGCATGGACCTTCCGCAGCAATCTTCTTAATTGCATCAAATTGTGCTAAAAATATCTTGTGATTAATTGGCATATCTGCATATGCACCTGAAGAATAACCAAGAGAATATGTATCCATTACTAAGGAATATAAAAAACTGTTTGTCGGTTTTTCGTCATGAGTTTCAAAAAGTTCTTCACAAAGACCGCTTTCTTTAGCAGCACGTTTGAGCATTTCCTTGTCGTACAATTTCAAACCCATATCATGAGCAATTGTTGCACCGATTTCATGTCCGCCGCTTCCGTATTGCCTACCGATTGTAATAATAGTTTTGTTTGTAGCCATATATATCACGCTCCCTTGCTTTGATATATTAATTATATAATAATTCTCATCTATTGTATAGAATTTTCTAATTTTTTCAGCAAGTCAGAAAAATACTCTGGTAAAGGTGCATTAACTTCAACGTACTCTTCTATTCTTGGATGTATAATACCAATTGTTTTTGCATGAAGTGTTTGGCCCTGTAATTTATATGGAGACTTTGCAGGACCATAAACGGAATCTCCAAGTAATGGATGACCAATACTAGACATATGCACACGAATTTGGTGGGTACGTCCTGTTTCAAGACGGCATTCTATATAGGTGAAATTTTTGAATCGTTTCAATACTTTATAATGAGTAACTGCTTCTTTCCCGTTTTTATGATTGATGCTCATTTTCTTGCGGTCAATAGGATGTCTTCCAATCGGCGCATTGATGGTTCCTTCATCATCCTTTATTACACCATGGACAATAGCATGATAAACACGTGTGATAGAATGAACCTTTAATTGTTCCGCAATATGGTTGTGTGTAAAATCATTTTTACATACTAACAAGGAACCGGTTGTATCCATGTCAATTCGATGTACGATTCCAGGGCGTAATACCCCGTTTATACCTGACAAATCCTCTTTACAGTAATGCATCAGGGCGTTTACTAAGGTTCCCGAATAATGACCGGCTGAAGGATGAACCACCATGCCCTTTGGCTTATTTATGATTAATAAATCAGAATCTTCATAAAGGATATCAAGAGGAATATCTTCTGCTTCGATATCCGGTTCTTGTAGTTCCGGTTCCTCCATGGAGAGTAAATCACCGGCATTTAATTTGTAGTTTGATTTTACAGTCTTTTGGTTAACAGTTACCTGACCATCTTTTATTAATTTTTGTATATACGACCTCGAAACATCAGGAAGCGAATCAGACAAAAATTTGTCAATCCTCTCTCCGGCTAGTGCTTCTTCAATTTTAAATTCAATTGACATTTAACACGACTCCTGTTTATTTTTTCTTTTTGGTAAACATAAGTTAAAAATCAAATCAAAATCTTCTTCGGAATAATAAAATAAAAACAAAATAATTAATGCGAATGTTGCTATCGTTGCAAATATATCTGCTACATTAAAGATCGGAAAATCAATGATTTTAAAATAAATAAAATCTATTACATATTGTAAACGAATGCGGTCAATCATATTTCCAATTGCACCTGCCATAAGCGAAATCATACAAAGACGCAATGGTGTAAAATGCTTATCATGAGGTAATTTTATATAAATGTAAGTGATAATACATAGTGTAATTACTGTAATAATCAAGAAAAACCATTGCTGATTTTGTAGCATCCCAAAGGCAGCGCCTCTATTTTCCAAATAGCGAAATTCTAATACATCTTCTATTATTATGATAGGGTTGTCTTTTATATATGAACTGGCAAAGTGTTTTGTCACCTGATCAATTATAACTCCTATTATTACAGCAATGATTCCTAATAAACAAATCATATATGTTCTCCTTCTTTTTTAGATATACAAATGTATGCGCACATAAAAGCGACCTTTTTTCGTTTGAGACAATAATTCCTTAAACTGAAAACGTCCAAGTCCACGGACAGAAACAATATCATCTTCTTTTATTTGATATCCATTCGATGTAATTAACTTCCCGTTTACAAAGACCTTCCCATTTTCGATATAAGCAACAAGCTTGCTTCTGGATGAAGAAAATGCCAAAGATAATAAGCTGTCTAATCTCAGTGAAGAAACCGTACCGCATATCTCCTTTGTTTTTGGTTGGTAGGATATGTCATCCACTTCTATTTCTGTCACCATAATGGAAGTGTGTCTGATTCGATGAAATTCTTCAAATATAAAGTTTTTTAATGATTGATGCACAAAAAGAATTGCATAGTCTTCTTCAATTAAAATGTCACCAAGCTTACATCGGTCAATTCCAAGATTTAAAATCGCGCCCAAATAATCGCGGTGTGATAAGCTTTCAGCAAATTTCTTTTGAAGGGGTTCGATTTTAAGTGCACAGATTGGATATTTCTTATCACAACAAAGAGCATCAGGTAGAAATGCAACCATCTGACGCTCCGAAAATTCATATCCACCATAAGTTTCATAGCAAGTAAACCACTCTTGTTTCGGTGTTGTATGAAGAATATTTAATTCATTCAGATTTAAAAAATCCGAATATGTGACAATGTCTCTTTGATAGGCAATCTTAGATAATTCTATCAATCTTTTTTGTAACATAGTGTCCTCTAATATCTTGATTTGATAGATGGCACGTCAAATGAAGAATTTAATAAATCTTGTAAATCACCGGAAATATCCACGTTGGTTGGTGTTACAAGGAAAATATATGTAGAAATCTTTTGCAAATTACCATTGATTGCAAATGTTGCTCCAGAAGTAAAATCGATAATTCTTTGAGCAATTTCAAGATCCAATCCTTCTAAATTTAAAATTACTGTGCGACCACCTAATAATGTTTCTGTTATTTCACGTGCTTCATCAACTGTAGTTGGTTTGATTACACATACTTCCATGTTAGCTCCCTTTCTAGCTGATTGACGCATAGGTGTAACCTTGTTTACTGATGATGCAAATGGTGTTTTTGTTTCACTGTTTTTTGCAAATGGATTTTTCTTAGGAGGTTCTTCGAAGTCATCTTCTTCATCGAAGAAATCATCTTCATACTCGTCCTCGTCTAATTTCATAATGGATAAAAACTTATCTAATACGCTCATATTTACACTCTCCCTATTTTATATATGATATTCACGTTCACCGAAAATTCCGGTTCCAACACGAATCATGGTAGCGCCCTCTTCTATCGCCACCTGATAATCGTTTGTCATACCCATTGATAGTATATCGACACTAACATTATCAATGTTTTTTTTGGCTATGTCAACAGATAATTTCTGTAATTGTGCAAAAACAGTTCGATTTTCCTCGGGATTTTCGACAAATGGTGCAATTGTCATCAGTCCTTTTATTCTTACATGTGGCATTGTTGCGATTTCCTCTACTGCAGGAAGTACTTCATCTAATTTCAGTCCAAACTTACTGTCTTCTTCAGCAACATTTACCTCTAATAAAATCTGAACAACAATCTCTTTTTTTGCAGCTTCTGCTTCAATTGCTTTCGCAAGGCGAACAGAATCTACAGAATGAATCAAAACAGCCTTATCTATCACCTGTTTTACTTTGTTTCGCTGCAGGTGACCAATCATATGCCATCTTAAATCAGCTGGCAATTGTGGCTCTTTATCTGTCAACTCCTGAACTTTATTTTCGCCGAAATCGCGAACACCTAAGTCGTAGATTTCTTGCAGCATAGGAACTGGTTTTGTCTTACTCACAGCAATTAATGTAATGTCTTCTCTTGCGCGGCCTGCCTTTTTACAAGCTTCCATAATTTTACGTTCTACCTCTTGTAGATTAGTTGCCAGCATACATTTCCTCCTTAAAAGACAACATCATTCTCTTTTATATTTGAACTGTCTAATGCAATATGGTCATAATTGGATAAGCCGAAACTATTACCTTCTTCTATAATGTAATACTCATCGCTTTCACAGAGAATTTGTATTTGCTTGAATACGGCATATCCTTTATTAATGCAATATACTCCTTTTAAAGAACGTGTGTCCTTTAACTCGTATGTTTCCATTGATTCCGGTTTTAGGAGTACACCTCCTTTTTCAAATACATTTGGATCCAAATATATGTACTCGTCTTCTTCATAGTAAACCGTCACATTTATAAACTCTGTTATTGTTTCACCTTTCGCATTGATTTGCTTACGCATAACACCATCTTTGCTATTATTTCCACCTACGGTTAAATAGGACTTAGGTACGACATAAAAATCTTTTGAAACTTCAGCAGATTTCGGTATTTTAAGTCCGGATTCATCCTCTAAAATCAATTCAATGTCCAGATAACGTTCGTTGATATAACGAATCATGGAATTGTCAAATGTAAGGCAAATAACAGGTGTATCAAACTGCTCCAAAAATGATATGACTGCTTTCATTTCCTGATTATCTTTTTTGAAATTTACTTTCACAGTCTTTTTATCTTTTAATGCAGTCTGCGTCTCTTTTGATACTTCAATTATCAGATTCCATTTGTCATTTGTAACCAGTTTATATATTGGCTCACCGGCAGATATTTTCTGATTACTGCTTAATTCATTCTTTTTATAATTTGATTTTTTTAAATGGTCTTGAGAAATGTTCTCTACAGAAAGGCCTTCCATACCATCTGTAAGATAAACCAAAACACCGTCTTTTGCAGCGGTTTTCACAGTTAAGTCTGAATATGTACCTGAAGAAATTAAACTGTTAATCTGATCAGTTTTGCTTTGGCTGGTTATCTTGTTTAAGGAACCTTGCATTTCATTTTTTAATTGATAAGTGGAAGAAAAATCACACTCCTGAAACTGATTATTATAGGACTGAATTTTCAAAAGAAGAGCGTATTTTTCCTCGTTAGATAGGATATCTTCTGTTTCATCAACAGCATCCATTTCAAAATCTAATTTCTGGCTGGAAAGCGTATAGATTTTTGTACCAACCTTAACCTTACTGTTATCCTCTGCATAAAAATTGACGTACCCCGGAGAATCAGCATAAACAACCGTCTCTTCTCGCAGCGCAAGTCCTGTGTAAGCATTATCCTTTAAGATAGAACCCTGACGCACTTCATAAACGGTAATTTTAGGCGCAGTTAAATACATTATAATTGTTGCAAGTAAATACACAAATATAATACCAAAAATCACGATTCCTATATTGAGCTGTTTCTCTTTTGGATATTTTATAACATTTGTCATAGTTTGTTTAATGCACTCCCATTCAAATAGTCAAACCTTTTGCCTTGATATACATCTAATTCCATCATTTTATCAAGTAATTCGTCTTGTAACTTCCACCAACTGGTATTCCAATTAGAAAAGTAAGCATCTTCCTCCGGCACTCGGCTAAATAGTCTTTCTATAACGATGTCAGGGGAAATGTGTTCTATAAATGCAATGACTCGTTCAAAATATTCTTCTTTTGAACATATACTTATTGTACCATTTCTATATTGATAGGACAACTTCGTATTTTTTGCAATATAAAGCGAATGTAATTTCACAATATCAATATTTAATGCGGATAAAATTTTTGCAGTTTCAATTGTATCCCGCATAGTATCTTCCGGAAGATTAAGAATAACATGCGTACAAATTGTAAAAGGATATTTTTTAATACGTAGTACCGCGTCAATAAATTCTGCCAAACCGTGTCCACGATTTATGAAATCTAAAGTGTGGTAATTAGCCGTCTGTAATCCCAATTCGATATTAATGTCAACATGGTACGTGTTGTAAATATCTAGGAGAACATCGAGATAACTATCCTTAATACAATCCGGTCTTGTGGATATAGATATTTCTACAATATCTGTATTTGTAGCTGCTTCTATAACATAAGCACGAAATTGTTCTAACTTCATGAATGTATTTGTATAATTTTGAAAGTATGCAATGTATTTTCTTGCTTTGTACTTCTTTTCAATTAATTGTTTTGTTGTATTTAATTGTTCTGTTACAGATATTGATGCATCCGCAGCTTCAAAACCGGTTCCAACTTCTGCGCAAAAACTACATCCCTGGCCGTCAATTCTGTTTGGACAGGTGATTGGCAAATTAATTGGTAGCTTATATACTTTCTCTCCGTATTTAGTTTTCAAATACTCAGAATATTTTTTATATAAAATTTTTTCTGTCATACATAATTTCCCTATTACTTGGTTATAATCCTAATTAGAAACTTAAACAAGGAGGAAAAACAAATGAAATATTTTGATAATATCAGCCTGACACTTGTAATTATAGGTGCACTCAATTGGCTACTTATAGGTGTTTTTCGTTTTGATCTTGTTGCGTTCCTGTTTGGGAATATGACATTACTTTCACGTATTGTGTATATTCTCGTAGGATTATGTGGTTTATATTTGATAACACTTTATGGACGTATCAATGACGATAAAAAGGGTTCTATTTAAGAACCCTTTTTTATGGTATGGCTGTCCATAAAAATGTCATATTATCATATAAATTGCGTCTGGATGTTGCCCCCATGATAATGGATATATATGGCGTGTCATCAGAATCTTTTCCATACATAACCAAGCATGAGCCGGCATCATATGTATTTCCGGTTTTACCTCCGATTAAGGTAATTCCTTTTGGTGTTTTTCTTGCACCGGTTACAAACTGATTGGATTGTCCCCATGTCACATTTCGGTTAGTGCCATTTTTTTGTGCAATAACGGTACTATAGCTTTTAGAGGATACAATTTTCAAAAAGGTTTCATTCTTAATACATTCATTAAAGATCAAGTACAAATCATACGCTGTTGTATAATGCTCTTTATTCTGATATCCATGTGGATTCACAAAATGTGTATTAGATGCACCAAGTTGCTTTGCTTCCTCATTCATTAAATCAACAAACGTTTCGACATCTCCTGAAATGTGTTCTGCAATTGCAACGGCACTATCATTTCCGGAAGGAAGCATTAATGCATAAAGTAAATCCTCCAACGACAGAACATCGCCTACCTGTAGATGTGCAGTGGAAGAATCGGAAGGTACATCTACTGCTGTTTTGCTGATTGTAACATAGTCTTCTAAGTTTCCATATTTCAATGCAACATATGCAGTCAATATTTTTGTTGTACTTGCAGGGTACAATTTGTCATTTGCATGTTCTGAAAATAGAGTTTTTTGATTTTCTATATCGAATAAAAGTGCACCCTTAAACTCATCGTTTGTATGAAACGCCTCGAACTCTACCTCTTCGTTTGTAACGCAAAGATTCTCTGCAAAAAAATCTGCTTTATAGATAGCTGAACCATAGGAACTTGCCTCATATTTTACAATTCGATTGCGTGCATTCATACTGATGAAGGCAATACAAATGACTAGCCCTAAGAAAATCACACTGCATATAAATTTAATTAATAATTCTCTTTTTCGATTTCTTCTACGTCTTCTAAACGTTCTATCTGTACATTTCACGCCAATCCAAATCTCCTCTATCCAGCGCAAGAACAAGAAGCTCTGCTGTTGCTAAGTTGGTTGCTATCGGTATGTTGTACATATCACAAAGACGAACAACATCATTTACATTTGGTTCATGTGGTTTTGGCTCCATTGCATCACGCAGAAAAATCAACGCATCAATGTCATTTTGCGCAATCTGACTTCCCAATTGCTCAGTCCCGCCAAGTGGACCTGCTAAATATTTATGAACGGTTAAATTAGTAACCTCTTCGATTAAACGGCCTGTTGTTCCTGTCGCAAACAACTGATGCTTACTTAATATCCCTTTATATGCAATGCAAAAATTTTGCATTAATGTCTTTTTTGAATCATGTGCGATTAATCCGATATTCATGTCCAGACTCCTTTAATATTTTTTCGGTTGTAACCCTACATTTAATACAAAACCAATTCCCATATAAAAGCAGACAATTGATGTTAGACCGGCACTGACAAATGGCAATGACAATCCTGTGTTTGGTAACACTCCGGTTGCGACCCCCATGTTAATAAAACTTTGAAAACCAACGAGCGCCGCTATCCCGCCACATATAATCTGGCCTGCTAAATTCTGGGATTTCAATCCAATTATAATACATTGTAAAATAATTAACAATAGTAAAAATATCACAATGCAGCATCCGATGAATCCTAACTCTTCTCCTATGATAGCAAAAATAAAATCGGTTTCTGCTTCTAACAAGAAATTACCATTTTTTACGGAATTTGTCGTGTTATTATTCAACCCTTTTCCACTTAATTGGCCGGAACCAATTGCAATAATTGAGTTCTGTTGCTGATAACCTGTATCAGAGGAATATTCCTCCGGATAAAGCCATGCAAGAATACGTTCCTGCTGATATTCTTCTAAGAATGGTTGGTTTGGCATAAGCGCAACCCCGATAAATATAGCAACACAAGGAATTGCAACTGCCAAAACGGTAACTATAAATTTGTAGCTCAACCCTCCCAAAAACATGAGTACACAAAATACTGCTGTTATACAAAGTGTGTTAGAAAGGTTTGGTTGTGTCAAAATCAAATACAAGGATGGAAGAACCAAAAGAACACATTTTATAATCATTTTTGGCTCTTTCATACGGTTTTCATGATTCATAATAAATTTTGCAAAAAACAATATTAAAAAGATTTTTGTTAAATCTGATGGCTGTAAGGTGGTAAAACCTAGGTCAATCCAACGTTGTGCACCATTATAATTCACGCCAAAAAATTTAACACAAAGCAAAAGAAGTATATTGATGCCGTAGATTACCCAATAAAAGTTTAATACCCATTCAAAATCTATCAGCGAAACTACAACCATAGCAATGATGCCTAATATAACTCCTATAATCTGTTTGGATTGTGCAGAAGGCAATGCACTTCCTACTGCTAAAATTCCAATAACTGATAAAGCAAGTACAGATATTACAAGTATGAAATTATAATCCTTTAAATTGTATTTTTTTAAAAATTTCACAAATCTTCTCCCATTAAAGTAATGTGTATATAGGAATTTGTCATTTTCACATCAAATTCCTCAGGAATTATCTCTATGTATTTTGAAATTGTTTGAAATAATTCGGTGTATATTTTTTCAAATGTATCGGGTGTGCAGTTGACGCGGTCTGAAACAATGAGCGACTTTAATCTATCTTTTGCAATTAATACAGAACCGTTTTTCATGACTACACCTCCTAATTATTTTTGAAAAATTTTAGCAAGTTTGCCAATGAAATTATTGTGTGTATCCAGATTCAAAAATGGAACCTCTTCGCCTGTAATTCGCTTGCATATATTCATATATGCTTTGCCTGCCAGGCAATCCATGCCAATAACAGGTTCACCTTGGTTGGTGGCAACCACAATTTTTTCGTCATCCGGAATTGCTCCAAGTAAATTAATTGCGAGAATCTCTGTCACATCTTCTACAGACATCATATCCCCACGTTTTACCATTTCCATACGAATCCGGTTAATAATTAAATCCGGTTTTTTGATATTATTTTTTTCCAACAAACCGATGATTCGGTCAGCATCACGGATTGCCGAAACCTCCGGCGTGGTAACAACTATTGCTCTTGTCGCACCGGCAATTGCGTTTTGAAAGCCTTGCTCAATGCCGGCCGGACAATCTAACAATATATAGTCAAATTCTTCTGCTAACTCTTCTGTTAATTTTCTCACCTGTCCAGGAGAAACTGCGGATTTATCTTTTGTCTGAGCAGATGGCAATAAATATAGGTTTTCGAATCGTTTATCTTTGATTAAAGCCTGTTTCATACGACAATTTCCTTCAATCACATCTACTAAATTGTAGACGATACGATTTTCAAGACCCATTACAACGTCTAAATTTCGAAGACCTAAATCAGTATCTATTACTACTACTTTTTTGTTTAATTTTGCAAGCCCAACTCCAATATTTGCTGTAGTAGTCGTCTTGCCTACGCCACCTTTTCCTGAGGTGATAACAATCACTTCTCCCATGATATTAAATCCTCCTTCTCATTTTGATTGCATTTGTGGGTGTTACGGCGTATCTTCTGTATTTTAATACTTTATAAATAAAGTATTAAATGCTCTGCGCAGATGCGCACTCCGGCGTATAATGAAAATGTCGTAAGCGACCGCCGGAGTCGCAAGAGTCTGTCAAGACAGACTCTATTTCAATTTAATCCCCGTGTGATTCTGTACCAAGTACGCCGGCCCTGCCAAATATCAATTGAGAATCATCAGCAAGTCCAAAATATTTTCGTACCATATCTCGACCAATTTCTGCCGGATAGCCGGAACTATATCCGTTTGCAATGCGCACGCACAATGCAATTTCCGGATTTGTGCTAGGTGCAAAACCAACAAAAAGTACATGGTCGGCATGTGTGTTACTTTGTTGTGCAGTACCTGTCTTTCCTGCCATTTGCATACCTGCATCGCGAAGGCTCTTAAATCTCGCATCTTTTTTTACCATTTCAATCATTCCCTGATGAACAAGCTGGAATGTTCCTTCGCTGACATCTTTTATATTGTTATAAACACTAGGTTCATAATCAACAATTACGTCTCCACTCGTATCTACAACTTTTTCTAATAGTGTTAAGTCATATACGGTGCCTTTATTAGCAACACCAGTGATATATCTTGCCAATTGACTGGTCGAGTACACATTTGTACCTTGTCCAATTGCAGAACGTACAGCATCCTCATCACTGATGTTCGGTGTTCTTTCGGACAATTCTAATCCGGAAGTTTCCGATAAACCAAACATTTTTGCATACTCTTCTATCTTTGCAAGACCTTGGCTTGATGAATAGGTTCCTTTTTTTGTTAGTCCCAAACGAAAACCAACTTCATAGAAATAATTATTGCATGAGTTTGCAATACCACCAACAACATTCAAACTTCCATGTCCGTTTGGATGTATCCAACAGGTTGGACTTGGCGTAATATTTTCATATGGTCCATTGCAGCCTACTAATGAACCGGATGAAATAACTCCTTCTGTCAGTCCTGTAATCGCCATTAAAGGTTTAAAAGTTGAACCGGGTGCAGTCAATTCCTGAGTTGCCTTGTTGTAGAATGGCAATGAGGAATTAGCATATACCTGATTATAGTATGCCACATCCATGGTGTTCGCCAATCGATTATTGTCGTATCCCGGATAAGAAACACATGCAAGTGTATTTCCAGATGCAGTATCAGTCATAACCACGGAGCCCGTTGACGGCTCTACTCCAAGCATTCCAGGTGTAATCTCCAGCTTTTCGATTTTATTTCGTATAAAATCATAAGCACTGTATCCGCTTAACAAACGATTATATTGGTTTTCATCATATTTAAGCACACCCTGATCATATAATAATACACAAAGCATATTTCCGGAAAGTGTGCCATCCTTTACCATATAACGATAAACAAGCTTTTCGAATTTACCATCTGTTTTTAGGTAATCTGCTATATAGGCTATAATACCTTGATATACTTCGTTAGAATCTGAATATTTTCCTTCAGAATGAATATATTTTTGAAGGATGGTTGTATCAATCCAATTCTGTGAAATGGCGTGATTTAAATATGCATATAAATTAATTTTTTCATTTTTCCATGCTTTATAAACAGTGTCATTGGTGTCAATCTTGTCTTTTATCAGAACTCCGGTTGTTGGCAAAAGTTCTGCTGCAATGTAATTCATATAAGCCTGTTTTTCTTTCGCAAGCTCCTTGTATGCGGGTGCTTTTACATTCTGCAAATCACTTACAATTTTTTGGATTGCACTTTCCTGTCTCCGGCAATATAACGAGTATACCTTCTTTTCAGTAGATGTTGCATCTTCTTCAGCAAATTCATCTGTGTTTAGAATTTCATTTCCAATGAATGCGTAGTATACATCGCCAATTGGAACAATAACATCGGCTGCTTCTCCGTTTGGATTACGTGTATAATCCAGAACATAAGTTAATTTGCGCAATATAATGCCTGCAAGCTTTTCTTCAAGGAGTTTATATGCCGTAATCTGTAAATCCTTATCTATTGTAAGATATACATCATTTCCAGCTTTTGGTTCTGTGACACTGACTGTCTCAATGACTTTACCAACATCATTTACATATACAACCTCTTCGCCTTTTGTACCTTGCAGATATTCATCCATCACCTGTTCAATACCTGATTTTCCAACAATGTCGGTAAGTGTATATTTTTTCTGCTGCTCTTTTGTTAGGGCATCATATTCTTCCTGTGAAATTTTCCCGGTATAGCCAAGTATGGATGCAAAGTAAATACTATCAGGATATTCACGCAGAGATTCTTCACCTATACTAATTCCTTGTAGGTTCGTCATATTTTCTTTAATTACAGCAACTGTTTTGTCGCTCACATCTGAAGCAATGATTGTTGGTATATATCGTTTATAGCTATTTAAATGCATTCCATAACGAACAGTAACAATTTGAAGTGCGCGTGTTTTGCTGTATTTTGTTTGGTCTACTCCAAAACCATAATCGCTTTTTCTTTTATTAGCACACAAAAACTCCATGGCTTCATCAGCAGTTACATCTCCGTATCCGGCTTCCTTTAATTTATCAATGGTTGTATAACCATAGATATCAGCCAGGAAACGGGAACGTTTTGTACCTTCTGCATAGACAAACTGATATGTGTCATTTTTATCTACAACAATACCAAAATCGTCTACAATGGAATCTCCATTCTGTTCAATCATCTCGATAACTGAGTTGATGGTTTCGTTTATTAATTCATTTTTTTGTACACGGTCATCATAGGAACCGTTATCTTCTATTTGTACTGTATAAGCCAAGCGGTTTGTTGCAAGAATGTCGCCATCTCTGTCATAAATGTTGCCGCGAGTTCCATTAATTGTTTTTGTTTTACGAATGGACATGGTGTAATTATCTAGATAATTCTCTCCATTTACAATCTGTAAATCAAACAATCGAAACACGATAATCAATGACAACGCGCAAAATAATGCAATTAACACAACCAATCTTGATTTAAAAACAGTTGCAAAAAAATCCTTGATACTATTAAACAAATTTACTTGCACTCCTTTGTTCTTCAGATTCTAGTTTCTTGTTAATTTGTAAAATTAGTTGATAAAATACTAATGTCACTAGAATGGTATAAATTAATTCAGGGAAAATAATACTCTTCAAATAATAGAAATAGTTAAACCTACTTCTCATAATAAACATAAAAATACAAACAATGTTTCCGTATAGAAAATCACTTGTTGCAATTAAAATAAGTGGTAATTTGATATCATCATCATAAAATATTTTCCGGAAAAATCCATTTGCATAACCAAGTACAGTATAAATTAATGTGTAAAATCCAATTAAATCACTAAACATGATATCAATGAGCAGGCCGGATAAAAAGCCAACCATCATGCCCTCTCTTTTGCCACGCATAAATCCAAAGGAGGATGTCACAATAATCATAAGATTTGGTGTAATGGAAGCAAAAGATAACCTTTGAAATACTGTGCATTCTAATACAAAACATGCGATGATAATACAAACAGTAATGATTTTACGTTTCAAAATTATTCCTCCAATAAATCCTCTTTTATTGTTGTAATAACAAGCACCTCTCTTAGATGCTCAAAATCAACTACAGGTGTTATATAACCGGAGCGGGTTAAATTATTAGAATCCACATGAATTTCGCTGATATAACCAATTAATATACCCTGTAAATATTTACTGCTTATGTGAGATGTAACAACCTGCTCTCCTTCTTTGATTTCCGTGCCGTTGTTTGCCAGCATTTCAAATCGGATTCGGCCATCCTGCATCAAAGTTAAATCGCCATTTACAACACAGGTGTCAGATGTAGAAAGAATCAATGCACTTACGTTGCTGGCATCGTCAATAATAGAACGTACTCTTGCCCAATTAGGCCCCACTTCTGTTACAATACCGACAAGACCCTTCCCTGCCATTACATTCATATCTACTTTAATACCATCTTTAGATCCCTTATCTATAACAAAAGAATGAAACCAATTACCGGAGTCATTCATGGTGACACGTGCCCCCACTTTTTTGTAATCAGCATACAACTCATCAAGTGCGTAGAGTTCTCTTAAACGTTCTAGTTCGTGTTTATCTTGCTGAAGAAGATTGTTTTTCACAGTTAGTTCATCCAGTTCAGCCTGCAACGCTTTATTCTTCGAACGCAATTCCTGAATTGTTTCAAAATTATGTGAAAAGTCACTCATCCACAAACCAATGGTATTAAATCCCTTCTGCATTGGAACAATGGTATAGTTGGCAACTGCACGCAAAGGTCCACTCACTTTATCGGTAATTAATGATAATCCCATAAGTAGAACGCACACAACACAAAGGATCAACAATATATGTTTACTAGAAAAATTTGTCTGATTATTTTTTTTCATTCCTATCTCATCCACCTATAATTTTCATCTAACATTGAGTAAGTCATCTTCATCAAATCTTTTGACTCAATGATGTTTTTTAAACCGGTCACAGCACAGAACTCTGGCTGCTCAGCTATATGTACCGGAATTTCTAATTTATCTTCCATATATGTTTTTAAGCCTTTTAAGTTGGCAAAACCTCCGGAAACATAAATACCATTTTTAGTAATCATACGCTGTACTTCAGGAGGTGTTCTCTCTAAAAGAGAGAGAATTTCATGTAGACATATCTGCAATGGCTCTCGCATTGCCTCCTGCACATCTTCTTTGCTTATATGCTTTTGTTCCGGAATACGTGTGATTAGATTACGCCCCGCAACTTTAAAATCTTCGTTTGCAGCTTCGGAAGAAACACCATATTCTTTTCGCAATTCCTCCGCAGATAAATGTCCAATTAAAAATTCATGCTTATACCTTACCGTGTTTTTTATAGCCTGGTCATAAGTAATGCTTCCAATTTTAAGTAATTTATTTAATACAACACCACCGTAAGATAAAATGGTGATTTCTGTTGTCTCTGCACCCATATTTACAATAAGCACGCCAGGCAGATTTTTCACATCTAATCCAAAACCAATTGCATCAGCAATACCGCGTTCCACAATACGGACTTCTTTTGCTTTGGCATTGGAATGAACAACCAAATCATAGAACGCTCTTTTTTCCACCTCTGTAACATCAGTTGGAACTGCGATAATATATTTTGAGCCTCTTACAAAATGCTGCTCTTTTTTTATCAAATTTTGTAAAAGATATTGCATATTGTAAAAATGTGAAATGACGCCTTCTTTCATTGGAAATTGAATTTCTATATTTTGCGGTGCTTTTTCAAACATGGCGTAAGCATCTTCCCCAACAGAAAATATTTCTTTTTTGTTGGTAATTGCTATTGCGTTTTTTTCTTTCCATATGGAGTTTTTCTTTTTATCGTAAACCTTAATCTCATAGGTTCCAAGATCAAGGCCATAAACATTTCCAAACATTCATATCCCTCATTTGGTTATAACATTTCTTTCTCAGTAAAGCTGCAATAACAATTATCTCCAATTATAATATGGTCCAACAATTCGATGCCTATTAACTCTCCTGCTTCCTTCACTCTTTTTGTAAGCAGAAAGTCTGTTTTACTTGGTGTAGGGTCACCGCTGGGATGATTATGCAGCAATATAATTGATACAGCTTGTTTATTCAAAGCTTCTATAAATAATTCTCTTGGAGAAACCAAGGAGGCGTTGACGGTGCCTTTTGATATATCGGATTCTCCAAGTAGTTTTGATTTCGAATTTAACATCAGAAGCTTCATATTCTCCTGCTTCTGATGGCGCATCTCTTCCATGTAATATTTCGCGATACTGGAAGGGTGCGTAAATGTCAGTCCTTCTTTTGCACTTGCCTTGGAAAGGCGCTTTGCAAATTCAGATAAACATAGAATCTGAACTGCTTTTACAGTCCCAATTCCTTTGATTGATTTTAATTCTTCCAAGGTCAAATTGTGGATGTTTAAGATGCCATCATCCCCACAATTTGGTCCTAATAGCTGTTTGGATAATTCCAACACATCGAGTCCCTTTACGCCGGTTCTGAGAAGAACGGCGAGCAGTTCCGTATCATTCAAGGAAACTGCTCCATGTTCTAAGCATTTTTCATAGGGTCTCTCGTTTTTGCAGATTTCATTAATCATGTTTTATTGCAGACTCTCTTTAGCAATTCACTTTCCTAAATAAAACGATAAATTAATGATGCAAGTAATAATCCAAGTATACTTGCGATAGTAATTTTAATGGATAAACCAAAGGTTAAAATAATAATTCCTAAATTAAGGACAATTGGACTGTCTAAGCCAAAGGATTGTCCGTAATTCAACCAACTTAAACCAGGCATATTTTCAGTAAGTGTTCCGATAAAACCACCGAGTACAATACCTGCAAGCATCAAAATAATTAATACCCAAACATTTTTTGAGCCTATTCTTTTCATATGTAACTTTCCTCGTTTCTTTTATTTTTTATTATAAAAATCATTCAGAGCTAACTTAAAAATGCAAGCATTTTACGTCTGTTTTATAAAATTTCGCTTGAATCTGAACAGATATATTTTAACATAATTTAAAATTGGTGTATAGGGTAAGCCTATTAATTTTTAAGAAGATAGGATGACAAATTTAGTCAAATGGCGCGAATTTTGTTGCTATCATTTCGGCAACCTTGATGCCATCCATGGCTGCAGACGTGATTCCGCCAGCATACCCTGCACCTTCTCCACAAGGATAAATTCTTGTGTTGTCTATTTGCAATTCCTCATTTCTGGTGATTCGAATTGGGGATGATGTCCTGCTTTCTACACCGGAAAGAAGTGTGTTATCGTTTGCAAAACCGTGAATTTGTTTGTCGAACGATTTTATACCCAATTCGATTGATTCAGCCAATTCTTTTGGGAAAATATCGCGTACATTTGCAAGCGTATAAGTCCCCTTTATTTGCGGCTCTATTTCGCCGAATTCTTCAGATGCTTGATTTTTGCAATAATCTTCAAAGCGTTGCACCGGTACCTTTCCATTTCCAATCTGAAAAGCCTTTTTTTCTAAGGTTCTCTGGAATTCCACGCCTGCTAACGGGTGATCAGTTTTAAAATCTTCAGGTGTTACCGTAACAATGATGGCACTGTTTGCATTTACGCCATCACGTGCATGATAACTCATACCATTTACGGCCAAATGCTCTTTTTCTGACGAAGCATTTACTACATACCCGCCCGGACACATGCAGAATGAATATACTCCACGTTTGTTAGGAAGATTGGCTGTTACTTTGTAAGAGGCAACCGGCAATTTGTATTGTGGATTACAGCCGTATTGAGAATCATTAATCATTTGTTGCTTGTGCTCCACTCGTACACCCACTGCAAAAGGTTTTGCCACAATCGGTAGCTGTTTCTCATATAACATCTGAAAAGTATCTCTTGCACTATGTCCAATTGCAAGTACCAAATGTTCTGTCTGATATTGCTTTTCTTTACCATCCTTAATAATTGTAACGGAAGATATTTTTTCATTTTCTAATTCAAAACCAACAAATTGACTATGAAAATGAATTTCTCCGCCCCATGTCAATATTTGATTTCTCATGTTTCGAACCACATCAATTAAAACGTCAGTTCCTATATGTGGCTTGTTTGTGTATAAAATATCCTCCGGTGCACCATTTTCAACAAAGATTTGTAATACCTTTTTATTGCGTCCATGAGCGTCTTTTACCAATGTATTTAGTTTGCCGTCCGAAAATGTTCCTGCTCCGCCTTCCCCAAATTGAACATTGGATTGTTCATTCAACTCACCGGTATTCCAAAAATTTTCGATGTCGTTTACACGCTCTTCCACTGATGCACCACGTTCAAACAATATTGGTCTGTAACCGTGCTCAGCAAGAAGATACGCACAAAACATTCCCGCCGGACCACAGCCGATTATAACAGGCCGATGTTTGCTTAACTTTGTTCCTTTTACAGGAAATTCATAGCTTGACTCATTTACAAGTGCAATTTGATTATTCTTTTGTTTCTTTAAAATCTGTCCTTCATTACGAATCTTCACATCAACAGTGTATACATATTTCAATTCCGGCTTTTTGCGTGCATCGAGAGATTGTTTTTTTATCTGGAAGTCAATAATTTCTGTTTCTGAAATCCGTAATGTTTTTGCAATCTTTTGTATCAGGTCTTGTTTCGAATGGTCAGGATTTAATTTTAATTGCCCTATACGAATCATGTTCTACTTCCTTTCGCTGCATTTTTGCCGGCAATAAATCCGGTTGACCATGCCCACTGCAAGTTATAACCGCCACAAATGCCGTCAATATCTAAAAGCTCTCCAACAATATATAGGTCTTGCTCGTTCAGAGATTCCATTGTCTTTGGATTGATTTCTGTAGTCTTTACACCACCTGCGCAAACCTGCGCCTGCTCAAAATCGTTTGTTCCTTCGATAAAAATAGGAAAATGTTTACATAAAAACAAGAGGTTTTTTATCGTTTCATCAGATAAGGCGCTTAATGATTCACCTAATGGAATCTTTGCTTCTTTTAATAGCACACCAATTAATTTCTTATGAAACATTCCTATAAGGAAATCTTCAGCATTCTTCTCTTTGTGTAAACATTTGCGTTCTTTGATAAACAAAAATAGTTCGTCATCAGTCATGCTTGGAAGAAAATCAATTTCCGCAGTCACCTTCTTTTTCTCATATAAACCTTTGGCGGCATAACGACTCACTTGAAATACCGGTATGCCGGAAATACCATAATTGGTCAACTGCAGTTCACCAGTGTCTTCACTGATAAACTCATCATTTACAAAAAGCGAAACCTTTGCCTGGGTACGAACACCTGCAAGCTGTTTGAAATAACTTCCTTTTGCCTTTAACTGAACCAGAGCAGGAACAACCGGTGCTATGCTATGGTCAAACTGCTTTGCCAAAGTATATCCACTTCCATCCGATCCCAATACGCTAGCTGCTTTTCCACCCGTTGCAAGTATCATAGAATCAGCTTGATAATTACCTTTGTCTGTAGCAATTTGGAAACCTTTAGCATTTCTATTTATTGCTGTCACATGATGTTCTAAGCGAACAACAACATCCAAACGTTCAAGTTCCATACGCAATACATCTAAAATGGTTGTAGCCTGGTCGGAAATCGGATAAATATATCCCTGTCTGTTTTTTAGAATCACACCTAGTTCTTCAAAGAAAGCTACCGTTTCATTGTATCCAAATTGTTTTAAAACATCGGTTATAATCGAAACATCATCCCCACGAAAACAATCCTGTTCCATATATTCATTTGTCAGATTACAACGACCATTTCCCGTGGATAAAATTTTCTTGCCAATCCGGTCTTTGTGTTCTAATATGGTGACTTTCGCACCTTCCCTTGCAGCAGAAATCGCTGCAACAATTCCGGAAGCTCCACCTCCGATGATAACTACATTTCTTTGTTTCATAAATGTTTCCTTTTATTCTGAAAGATTTACAAGCCCTCTGCGGACCAGTTCTTCTAATGATCTTAATATACCTAGTTTTGCGTGTGACCATGTAAGCCCGCCTTGGAAATACACAGCATACGGTGGCTTAATTGGACCATCTGCGCTCAATTCTATGGAAGAACCTTGTACAAATGCACCTGCTGCCATAATAACATCGCTATCGTATCCTGGCATAGCCCAAGGCTCCGGTGACACATAACTATCTACCGGCGCTGCTGCCTGAATCCCTTTGCAAAATGCAATAACACCTTCAGGAGAACCTAATGTAACCGCCTGAATGATATCATGTCTGCTTTCTGTTCCGTTTGGAATGACCGGAAATCCAAGCGATTCATAAATATTTGCCGCAAAGATAGCCCCTTTCAATGCGCCTGCAACCACAGTAGGAGAAAGGAAAAATCCCTGATAGAAGGATTGCATAACACCTAGTGAAGCCCCTACTTCTTTTCCAAGTCCCGGTGAAGTCAATCGGTACGCGCAGTTCTCAATACACTTTTCTGTTCCTGCAATATAACCGCCAATTGGAGCAAGTCCGCCACCTGGATTTTTAATCAGAGAGCCGACAATCATGTCTGCGCCCACATCACTTGGCTCGATAGTTTCTACAAATTCACCATAGCAGTTGTCTACCATACAAGTCACATCCGGCTTGATGGACTTGACAAATGCAATCAGCTCGCCAATCTGTTTTACAGAAAAACTTGGACGTGTCTGATATCCTTTGGAACGTTGAATGGTTACCAATTTTGTTTTATTATTAATCGCCTTTTTGATATTTTCATAATCAAAGCTTCCGTCTTCTAATAAATCAACTTGCTTATATGTGATACCATACTCAGCAAGGGAACCGTTCGAAGGACGAATACCGATGACTTCCTCTAAAGTGTCATAAGGCTTTCCAGCCGGCGATAAGAGTTCATCTCCCGGTCTTAAATTTGCACTCAAGGCCAATGCCAATGCATGTGTTCCACAGGTAATCTGTGGGCGAACTAGCGCAGCTTCTGTGTGAAAGGTTTTTGCATAGACTTCTTCTAATATATCTCTCCCACGGTCACTGTAGCCGTAACCACTTGCATAGTTAAAGCAACTTTCATTTACGCGACATTCTTGCATAGCATGTACAACTTTTAATTGATTGTATTCTGCCACACGATCAATCTCAGCAAAGCGTTCTGATAGAGATTGTTCAATTTTCTCTCCAAAATCCAAAACTTCCTTTGAAATTCCTAGGTTTTCGTACATTGATGATAGTTTTAACATGAAATCTGTGTCCTTTCTTTAATGTGGTCTAACATCACATTTAATATTTTATCTTCGTCGTAATTGTGTTCATTCTTTGATACCCAAATCACATCTCGTTCACGGCGAAACCAAGTAAGCTGACGTTTTGCAAAATGTCTGGTGTCTCGTTTTAAAATATAAACAGCCTCTTCCAGTGTACAGTTTCCATTTAGGTAATCTAGGATTTCCTTGTATCCCAGTCCCTGCATAGAAACCATATCCTTTGTAAATCCTTTCTCTTTCAGGTTTTTCACCTCATCTACAAGTCCCTCTGCTAACATCTGATCAATGCGAAGGTTTATACGCTCATATAATTGTTCGCGTTCATCGTTTAATACAAAATAGCAAAAATCATATGGAGAAGACTTTGCACGCTCCTGTTCGTTATGCTCGGAAATCTTTTCGCCGGTTTGCTTGTGAAATTCCAAGGCGCGAATCACACGTTTTACATTGTTTGCATGAATTGCTTCTGCTGATTCAGGGTCCACCTTACGCAACATTTCATGAAGCGCATCGGCGCCTTTTTCAGCTGCTAGTTGTTCCAGTTCCTTGCGATACTCGGTATCTTCATCGTTTTCCGTGAAATCAATATCATAAAGCAAAGCTTGGATATAAAACCCTGTACCTCCAACTACAATTGGAATCTTATTCTTAGCATAGATTTCTTCCAATGCTTTTTTTGCCATTTCCTGAAAACGAACTACATGGAATTCTTCATCCGGCTCTAGTTCATCGATTAGATAATGCTTGATGCCTTGCATTTCTTCTGGACGAATTTTGGCAGAACCAATATCCATATGCTTATATACCTGCATGGAATCTGCAGAAATAATTTCTCCATTTAGGGCCTTGGCAAGTCCTATGGACGCTTTTGTTTTCCCAACAGCAGTTGGTCCTGTCAAAATAATCAGTGGTCGTTTCATAGTTCTCCTAAAAAAATTCAAAATCTTCTTTGAAAATCGTTTTGTTTACATTCTTCAACTAGTTTCTTTGCATATATAATGTGTTTGAAATTTTCCTTCTTTATATCTGGTGTTAAGCTTGCTATTGAACCAAAAACATCTTCAGGTCTTACCTTCTTTTTTGGTCTATAATCTGCACATAATTCTATTTCTACATCATACCTATCAGCAGTCTCAACCCTTTTTTTTAAGTGATTTTCCCAAAGTTTTTTTGATGTATCAAAATCACCTAGTAATTCTTTTCTAGTTGTTTGACCATATTTCTCCATCATTAGATAAAACCATGTTCCCATTTTTTCTTTTAATAGTTCTAATGCTTGCTCTTGAGATAAATGAGATATATTTATAGGATCGTCTATTACTGTATGAATAACATTTTCTTTTTCCATTTTACTAGGATCGTTTACATAATGTACAATAGGTATTATACATGCATCTGTTTCACAGGCAATACTATATACTCCTGGCCAAAAATCAAGAAGCAAATCATTTGGAGATTTATTCCAGACTCCTTCTGGAAACATAAATATGTCGACTCCTAACTCCATAGCCTTTAGTGCTTTTGAAATAGAACTTTTTTTACTTGATTTAACTTTTCTATTTGTCATGACAACACCATTTAACCAAGCAGTGATTCCATCAAATGTGTTATAGAATTGAGGCATGCTTCCAAACATAATATATGCATTTCTTTTTGCAGCAAGTATTGATGCAAGAGTATCGTCTTTAAAAGCATGGTTCGCAATCCAAATAACTGGTTTCATTGGAATGGTAACTTCATCATCTAATTCTGTTGAGTTGTTATCAAGAAGTTTTTTCCTGTTTTCAACAACTTGTGGGCTAGACAAAAAAAACGGACCAATTATTTTTATCAAACGATTTATTCTTTTTCTGATTTTCACACCTGTTTTTGATAAGGTTTTTTCAGGATCATTTTTTAACAAATAATTAAGTTTGTCAGCAAGAATATAAAAAAGTAAGGTAGGTTCTTTTCCAGCCGTAAAATCATTTATATTTTTAATGTTTTCTTGAGATTTGTTTATTATTTTATTTAGTTTATTTTGCTTCCACTTTTGTAATATATATGCATACATGTTCTATCTCCGTTCATCACATTATCTGAGTCCTAAACAATTCTTTTGAATTTTTTCTCTAATTCTCGTTTGGTCATAGCAATAATCGTTGGTCTGCCATGCGGACAGTGATATGGATTATCTAGTTTCAAGAGTTCGCCAATCAACACTTCTACTTCCGCAGCAGACAGTCTGGAATTACCCTTAACAGCTGCCTTGCAAGACATAGATGCAATCTTTTCTGCAATCAAATCAGGTGCTACGGATGAATTGATGCCATCTACAAGACTATCTAACATCTCAATTAATAGTTCTTTTTTTGCAATGCCAAACAGGTTGTCCGGAATTGCACGCACGGCATAAGATGCCTCACCAAAAGCTTCGATTTCAAAACCGATATTTGCAAATGTATCCATGTGTTCTTTTAAAACATTTTCCTCCTGCATCGAAAGATTCAAGATAATCGGTGGACTTAAATACTGCGAAGTATAGTCACGCTCCTTCATGCCGTGTAAAGTCTTTTCATACAACACACGTTCATGCGCAGCATGCTGATCAATGATATACAACTGTTCATTGAATTCAACGAGCCAATAAGTGTCAAACACTTGTCCGATAATCTTGTGTTGAACTATCGCCTCTTTTGTGAGAAGTTTTTCTTCGAAGAGATCCAATTGTTTTTCTTCTGTAGGTGTAACCGGAGTATTTATTTCCTGTTTTGGTGTTACAGTTGGTTCTATAGAGTTTGGCTTATTATAATTTACAGCCTCACGAATACGGTCTACCTGCTCTTTCTCTCGATGAACCTCATGAACATCTTTTACCTCAGCCTGTGACATTTGATTATGGTAAGATGTTACTCTTTCCTGCATCTTTTTCATGAAATAATCGAGATTCTTTTCTGTTTTTGTTGTAGGTACCGGCATCTCAATTTTTCTTGCATCAGGAACTTCTACGCGAGGAATCAGTTCCCGCTCACTCAGCGCATTTTTTACAGCCATATATACGAAATTATAGACATCCTGTTGTCTGCTGAAACGAAGCTCCATCTTTGTCGGATGTACATTCACATCTAAATCATTTCCATCCATCACAAAATGTAATACAGTAAATGGATATTTATGCTGCATGGTAAAATCTTTGTACGCATCTTCAATAGCTTTCGCAATGATATTACTCTTCACATAGCGCCCATTGATATAGTAGTTTTCATAGTTTCGGTTTCCTCTTGAAATGAGGGGCTTCCCAATGTAGCCGGTCACCTTTAATCCCGGAATTGCTTCGTCTACTTCCAACAGATTCTGTGTTACTTCTCGGCCAAATACCTGATAAATGACGTCTTTTAATCTTCCATTTCCCGAAGTATGTAATTTGGATTGCCCGTTATTGATAAACTCAAAAGAAACCTCCGGATGAGATAAGGCAAGGCGAATCATCAGTTCATTCACATGACTTGCCTCCGTCATAGCTGTCTTAAGAAACTTTCTTCTGGCAGGTGTGTTGTAAAACATTTGGTGAATCAAAAATGTAGTGCCATCCTTTGCACCTGCATCCTCGATTTTCTTTTCCTTGCCGCCCTCTATCAGATAGCGTGTTCCAAGTACGCATTCCCGTGTCTTTGTGATTAGTTCCACCTGTGAAATAGCTGCAATACTCGACAATGCCTCGCCACGGAACCCCAAAGATGCAACTGTTGATAAATCCTCTACAGTACGGATTTTGCTTGTAGAATGGCGAAGAAAAGCCAATGGCACTTCTTCTCTTGGAATCCCACAGCCATTGTCTGTGATGCGAATAAAGGAAAGGCCCCCTTCTTTGATTTCAACCGTTACAGCGCTTGCTCCTGCATCAATTGCATTTTCTACTAATTCTTTGACAATCGATGCAGGTCTTTCAATTACTTCGCCTGCTGCAATTTTATCAATTGTAATTTGATCTAATACTTGAATATTCGCCATAATACTCCTTTAAATTTACCATCTGTTTTTTAGTTTGTTTTGTAAACGGAAAATGGTATTTAACGCATCCATCGGTGTTAGATTGCTGACATCAATTTGCTTTAATTCCTCTAAAACATCATCATCCTTAACCGTGTCAAACAAGGACATCTGTGCTAAGTCCACTTCGTCATATCGTTTTGCTTTTTTAGATGTATCAGAGCTTTGTACGGAAATATCGCGGATGCGATTGGTAATATCCACATCCACTAATTCATTTACTATCTCTTTAGCTCTGGTTATAACGGATTCCGGAACGCCGGCAAGCTTTGCAACCTGAATACCGTAGCTCTTGTCAGCACCGCCCTTTACAATCTTACGCAAGAAAACAATGTCATCACCCTGTTCTTTCACGGCAATACAGTAATTGTTAACACTTTCGATTTTACCTTCCAATTCCGTCAACTCATGGTAATGGGTTGCAAATAAGGTCTTTGCACCAAGAATCTTCTTGTTACTGATATGTTCTACCACAGCCCATGCAATACTAAGCCCGTCAAAGGTACTGGTTCCACGTCCGATTTCATCCAAAATCAAAAGACTTTTATTCGTTGCGTTACGAAGAATGTTCGCAACCTCTGTCATCTCAACCATGAAGGTACTTTGTCCGGAAGCTAAATCATCGGAAGCGCCTACACGAGTAAAGATGCGGTCCACGATACCGATATTCGCGCTTTCCGCAGGCACGAAAGAACCAATCTGTGCCAACAAAACAATTAATGCCGTCTGACGCATGTAAGTAGATTTACCTGCCATGTTAGGACCGGTGATAATGGACACACGGTTTTTCTTATCATCCAGATAGGTGTCGTTTGCAATAAACATATCGTTTGGAATCATTTTTTCAACCACCGGATGACGACCGTTTTTAATGTCAATTACCCCTTTTTCATTGATGGCCGGTCTTACATAATTGTTGCGTTCAGCCACAAGTGCAAGGGAAGATAGCACGTCAATCTGTGCGATTGCTTTTGCCGTTTTTTGAACTCTCAGAATCTCAGCAGCAATCCGCTCTCTCACTTCACAGAACAATTCATACTCTAATGCATACAGCTTGTCCTCAGCTCCGAGAATCATATCTTCTAACTCCTTCAAACGCGGAATAATATAACGCTCTGCATTGGCCAGGGTCTGTTTTCTGGAATAGTAATCCGGCACCAAATCTTTATAAGAATTGGTTACCTCTAAATAATATCCAAATACTTTGTTGTATTTAATTTTCAGGTTTTTAATACCTGTTTTTTCTCGCTCTTCTGCTTCTAACTCTGCTAACCATGTTTTCCCTTCCACCTTTGCATTGCGAAGCTGGTCAACTATCTCGTTATAACCTTCTTTAATGATACCGCCTTCCTTCATTGCCAAAGGTGGTTCTTCTTGAATGGAGCTACGAATCAACGCACAGAGTTCATCTAAGCTGTCTAGATTATCATATAATTCTTTTAATAGTGGCGTTTCCATGTCGCCAAGGATACATTTGATGTGAGGCAGCATTTCCATAGAACTTCGAAATGCAATCATATCTCTAGGATTTGCTGACTGATATGTAACCTTACTGATTAAACGTTCCAAATCGTAAACCGGTGTCAAATATTCACGAATTTCTTCGCGACAAATGGCATTATCCTTCAATTCAGAAACTGCATCCAAACGTTTGATAATCTCATCCTTATCAATTAACGGTTGTTCCACAAAGCTGCGCAACATACGAGCACCCATGGCAGTTTTCGTTTTGTCTAATACCCAAAGAAGGGAACCACGTTTTTGTTTTTCACGTAATGTCACACAAAGCTCTAGATTTCTTCTGGATGAGCTGTCAAGGAGCATATATTTACCGGTTGTATAACAACTGATATGAGATAAATGCGCTAGGGAATTTTTCTGTGTTTCATATAAGTATTGCAACAATGAACCTGCAGAAATCATTCCGCAATTATAATCGGAAAGCCCCAGTCCTTCTAAGGATGCAACCTTAAAATGTTCCTTCAATGATTTTTCGCACATGGCATCGTCAAAATACCAGCTATCCAATGCATATACAGCAATTCCTAAACGATTTTTCAAATCTTCTAAATCAATACCACTTACCAAAAGTGATTCGTTACAGATAATCTCAGAAGGTGCAAATTTCGCAATCTCATCCAATAACTTTCGACTGCTGTCCAATTCTGTCACAAAGAAATCTCCCGTCGTAACATCACAGACGCCCATGCCGAAATTATCGTCAATATATACAATACACATGATGTAGTTGTTTTTGGACTCATCCAAGGCCTGCATATTCAAGTTGGTACCTGGTGTTACAATACGTACTACCTCTCGTTTTACAATTCCTTTTGCAAACTTCGGGTCTTCTACCTGTTCGCAAATAGCAACCTTATAACCTTTTTGTACCAGGCGATTTAAATAGCCTTCTACGGAATGATATGGAACACCACACATTGGTGCGCGCTCTTCTAAACCACAGCTTTTTCCTGTTAAAGTGATATCTAACTCTCTTGTCACAGTCAGAGCATCGTCAAAAAACATTTCATAAAAGTCGCCAAGTCTATAGAATAAGATGCAATCTTTATACTGCGCTTTCGTCTCCATATATTGTTGCATCATTGGTGTTAATTCTGCCACGATTTTTCTCCTTTGTTTTTACATAATCATACGGAGTAAATTATAGCTCATTTTTGCAAAAAACACAAGATTATCTATGGAATTAAAGCACTCTATATTTTGGTTTTTCTTCTCGAAATATCCAGTGCATTAAATAGCCGCTTAAAGGAATGCCTGCCGCACATAGTCCAGAAAAAATGACTGCAAACGGAAGACAGATTTGTCCAAACAATTGAAAGGGTTGGTCACTGTAATCCCATACCCCAAGCTTAAGCCATTTGTTTACAATCAATCCTGTAATGAACTCGCTGGCTGTCACAAAAACTGTACATCTTATTACCTGCTTCCACATAGGCTCTCTCCAGTGAGTTGCAAATCCTTGGAATGCAAAAAATGCCATGCATATACCACCAAGCACAAACATACTCCAGTGGGAAAACCCACGAAACGCCATTTCAAATGCATAATACAATGAACCTCCCAAAAACCATAAAAAACCATATTCCAACAACCGCTTAAAAAACATAAAAAATGTCCTCCCCATGTAACCTAATACATAGTTTGGACATTTTGCGTCATTTTATCTATGGAATTTACTTCATTTCACCGATATAATAAAAGCCTTTACATTCTTTTAAATGTACATCTACAATTTTTCCTATTAAGCTCTTATCTCCCGGGAAATGCACCAGGATATTGTTGCTCATACGTCCCGTGACAAGACTTTCATCATGGTCATTCATGGACTCCACTAATACAGGTTGCACCGTATCTTCATGTACTGCGCAAACCTCTGCTGAGATATCCTGCACCTCTTTTAATAAACGGTCAAAACGATGCTTCACAACATCCTCCGGAATCTGATCTTCCATTATGGCAGCAGGCGTTCCTGTTCGCTTAGAATAAATAAAGGTAAAGGCACTGTCATATCGAACCTGTTTTACCACATCCATGGTCTCCAGAAAATCCTCTTCTGTTTCGCCAGGGAAACCAACAATAATATCCGTTGTCAAAGAAATATCAGGAACAGCTTCTTTGATCTTACGAACCAATTCCAAATATTGCTCCTTCGTATAACGACGATTCATTTTCTTTAGAATCTCTGTACTTCCTGATTGAACCGGAAGATGCAAATGCTTGCATATTTTCTTTGAATTTTTCATTACTTCTATCAGTTCATCCGATAAATCCTTTGGATGGGAGGTCATAAAACGAATGCGTTCCAGACCTTCAATTTTTTCAATTTCCTGCAAAAGCTGTGCAAAACTCATTGGTTCTTCTAAGTTCTTTCCGTAGGAATTTACATTTTGGCCAAGTAGCATTACTTCTACTACACCATCAGAAACTAAGTGTTCAATTTCTCTTATAATATCCTTTGGATTTCGGCTTCTCTCACGTCCGCGCACATATGGTACGATACAATAACTGCAGAAATTATTGCAGCCAAACATAATATTAACACCTGATTTAAATGGAAATTTACGTTCGCTTGGCAAATCCTCCACGATTTTATCCGTATCTTTCCAAATATCAATCACCATTCTTTGTGATTCATAACGAGTTGCAATTAATTCTGCAAATTTATAAATATTATGAGTTCCAAATATGATATCAACAAAACGATAAGATGTTTTTAATTTCTCAACCACATGAGGTTCCTGCATCATACAACCACAGAGCCCAATCATCATGTGTGGATTCTTTTTCTTTGATGCCTTTAATTGACCCAAACGTCCATAAACACGCATGTTTGCATTTTCACGAACCGTACAGGTGTTATATATCACAAAATCTGCCTTTTCTTCATCTGCTTCTTCCACGTATCCGATTTCTTCCAAAATCCCAACCAGTTTTTCGGAATCACGTGCGTTCATCTGGCATCCGAAGGTTGTAACGCAGAATGTAAGTGGTCGTCCAGCTTCCTCCGATGCAATTTTCACATATTCTCTTGCTTTTTTGATGAAATAATACTGACGTTCAGGCTCATTTACCGGAGCTTCTTTTGTAACATCAATATCATTTATGTAATCATTTATTTGTTTCATGTAATGTCCTTTCTAAACAAATTGATTTGTTACTTCATCATATTCGTAATCAATTGTACCAAGTTTTATAATTAAAGAATCTTTATCAACGGCTAAGTCGTCGCATAACGTATCCAGATTTGCATAATGGTCTCTTAGCTTCGTATTAACAACGCTTAAACATAACATTGGATCATTCGGTAATATGTTCATCGTATAGTTTCTCCTCTGTAATTAAAACTTCTGGTCTATAATCAAACTTTTCTGCATCAATTGCATCAAGCATCTGACTTTCAAACGCCAGTGCTATTGTATGATATTCCGGATGCTTGTCCATGAATTTGTCATAAAACCCTTTTCCATAGCCAATGCGGTTTCGGCTCCTGTCAAAGGCCACGCCAGGCATAATAACGAGTGCATAGGTGTCGTTTGCGGGAAAATTACTTTCTGGCTCCAGAATTCCACGATAGCCTTCCTTTAAGTCGGAGAAGTCAGAAATGTAATAGAACTTCATATCTTCGCCCTCAATTTTCGGCACAGCTACGCGTTTCCCTAATTCCCATGCTTTTTTAATAATTGACTTTGTTGCGACTTCGTTGCGATAATCCACATAGCAATAAATACTATTTGATTCCAAAAAGAAAGGGTGAGTCAACACGCAATTCTGAATTTTGCGACTGTTCTCCTCCCACTCCTTTTTGTCCATACTATCTCTGTATGAAAGAACACGTTTTCTAATGTCCCTCTTTGTGTCCATATTTTTCACCTAGGTTCGTAATAGAGCCGTCATTTTCTTGGATAGAAATATTGTCCAGAGTACCTCTTAAATTGCGTTTAAAATCATCAATAAACTCTCTGCGAAGTGCTTGTTGTTCGGCCCTTTCTTCATCTGTTAAACCTTCAGCTTTTGCCTTGCGAGCTAACACATTAATACGTTCAATTTTTTCCTCTGTCATCTTCTTTGGTCCTTCCTTAAATCTTATCTTATATTACATCATAACTTCTTTTTCGTCTATATTTTTTAGCTTGAATAATTTTCCAAGAATCCATAAACCTGTCCCAAAGACGTCATTTTGATTCCTTTTTTCACTTTTTGTCTTATTTCTTTCGGTAAATCTTCAACCAATATCGTGGTGTAATCATAAACAGTTTTATTGTCAGATTCATAAACGGTAACATACCCGTCTGACTCTTTGATATAGTAACAAAGTTCTGTTTCAGTCACTTGTTCAGTCATTTGTTTGTTTTGTTGATTGTGCTTGTCCAATGCACGATTGTAACTGATGCGATATGCCAAAACAAATAGGCCTACTAATATTATAAATCCCAACAAAAAACCAATACCATATTTTTTATTCATAAAGGCAACTCCTTTTTTGTTATACAGTATTGGTTCTATTATCATAAATTATACAGTTTCTTCTGTTTTAACCAGTTTAACCTTCTGTAATAATGCTAATATTTTCGTTCCCTTTGGAAATGCTAAAATTTCATCTGAAGTCAAAGCACCTAGTTTTAGTAACGCAACAACGTAGGATACGCCTGCAAAAATAATAGTTACAAGTGTTGCCAGTTTTTCCGGTGTAAAGATTGCAAGTGCATTCCATATAATGAGAATAACAATCCCCATAATAAAGGATGCCCCAAATGGAATCACAAATGTCTTCTTTACTTCCTGATGATATCCGGATACTTTTCGAATCGCCATGGCATTTAACACACACATGCTAAGTGAGAAAATAATATTGCCCACTACCAGAGAATAGATTTCCCATTTAAATCCAACTAGCATAACGACAACGGCCACCAGATGAATCGCAAGTGAAATTGCCCCATGCTTTACCGGTGTTGTCATCTTGTTTAATCCCTGCAAAATCGAGTTTGTTACTGTAGACAAACAATAAAAGACTACCGTAATTGCACCAATGCGCAGCATTTTTGCAGGAATGCTTATATTTCCTACATATAGCAAGGATAAAATCTGATGTGGCACGACAAAAAAGGCCACACAGCTTGGAATTGCAACCAACATTGCAAATCGAATAACCATACTGATTTTGGAACGAATTTCCTGCTTTGTTCCGTTTGCTACTGAAGCAGTCAAGCTTGGTATCAACGAAGAACCAAGCGCATTTGCTACTGCAAGCGGGATATGAATAAGGGTGTTATATTTTCCGGTAAACATTCCTAAAAACTCAGCAGCCTGTTTCTCACTGTGTCCCTGAGTTAACATCACAGAACTAAAGATCCCCTGGTCAATGGTATCATTAATATTGTATATGGCCGTGCTCAAAATAACCGGCGCAATGGTAAGGATTAATGCAGTATAGATTTCCTTATATCCTTCTTGGGCATGCGTATGATCTCGTACAATTCGACGTTTCATGGTCGGATAATAGAGTTTCAGTAAAACCAAGAGGAATACCAAACCAAAAACCGCGCCCATTAATGTTCCAAGTGTACCGCCGGCTGCACCGTAAGCGAAAGGTAATGAAGGTTCCGTTTTTGCATCCGCCACCTTTTTACCCATTTCCAGCAAATAGCTTGCCCCTACAATGCTGACTATGGCATTTACAATCTGCTCTAAAATCTGAGAAACTGCGGTTGGCACCATTGTGCCCAAACCTTGGAAATATCCTCGTACTACACCCATAACAGCAACCACAAACAAACATGGTGCAAGGACGCGAAGTGCATAAGCGCTTAAGCGAAGGGACATAATATTTCCTGCGATGAAATCAGCAAACAGAAATACAATCAGTCCAACCAGTGCGCCCACTGCTATGGCAAATAACAGTGCTCCTTTGAAAATGCGCATGGCATTCTTATGCTCCCCTTTGGAAGTTCGTGCAGAAACCAGCTTCGATACTGCAAGTGGTAAACTATACGAGGTAAGCAAAAGGGCAATATTATAGATGGAAAATGCGCAACCATAAAAGCCTTGACCTTCATCGCCAAGGATATTATTAACCGGTATACGATATGCTAGCCCTATCAAGCGCGTTACGATACCTGCCGCAGCTAATATTGCGCCTTGTATAAGAAAACTATTGTTTTTCTTCTTTTGTTCCCCGTTCATAAATCAACCTCTATCTTACTATTTCCAAAACTTCCAAAATTTCTCTTTGCTTTTGCTCCATGATAATACGTTCATCGTCTTCCATATGATCATATCCAAACAAATGCAACATACTATGAGCAATCAAAAATGCATACTCACGTTCTATCGAATGCCCATACTCTTCCGCCTGAGAAATTACTTTTTCTTTGGAAATCACAATATCACCCAACATCAATTCTCCGGATTCCGGATGAAATGCGTCCATAACATCCTCCAAAAAATCAAAGTTTCCAGCTTCCTCGTAATCAATCATTGGGAAGGACAATACATCCGTTGGTCTGTCAATGCTTCGGAAATTTTTATTCATCTCCTGAATTTCATCATTCATTGTCAATAATAAATTAACTTCCACTTCATATGGACAATCCACATAATCCAATGCCGCATTTATTACTTTTTCTGCTAATTCCTTACATGGCAAATCTAGTTCTAATTCGCCTTCTTCTTCAAAAAATAAGGTCATTATTTTTTCCTTCTCTCTTTTGCACGTTCTTGTTTGTGCTCGTATTCTTCATAAGCTTTTACAATCTTTTGCACCAATGGATGTCTCACAACATCCTTGCTTGTTAAATTACATATCGCAATATCATCAATATTTTTTACGACCTTTGTTGCCACATCTAAACCGGAAATCATACCTGCCGGTAAATCCTTTTGTGTCGCATCACCGGTGATAACAACCTTCGAACCAAACCCGATACGAGTCAGGAACATTTTCATCTGGGCTGGTGTTGTATTTTGTGCTTCATCCAGAATGATGAAGGCATTGTCTAAGGTACGACCTCTCATATAGGCAAGAGGTGCTACTTCAATCAAGCCTTTTTCTGAGTTTTTGATAAAACTTTCCGCCCCCATAATCTGATACAACGCATCATAAAGTGGTCTTAGATATGGGTCAATCTTACTTTGCAAATCACCTGGTAAAAAGCCTAATTTCTCTCCCGCTTCAATGGCAGGTCTTGTCAAAATAATTCTTCCAACTTCATTATTCTTAAATGCGGTAATCGCCATAGCCATAGCAAGATATGTTTTTCCTGTTCCTGCCGGTCCAAGACCAAATACAATCATTTGCTTGCGAATGGCATCCACATATTTCTTCTGTCCTACGGTTTTCGGTTTGATCGGCTTACCCTGAAGTGTATGACAGATAATATCTTTGTCGATTTCTACTAACTCTTTTTCGTTATCCTCAAACACCAAAGAAATGGCATAGTCCACATTTTGCTCTGATATGGTATTTCCACGCTTTGAAAGTACCATTAACTGCTCCAATACACGTTTTGCCTGATTTACCCGAACTGCTTCGCCCAGAATCTTCACATTGCCATCACGTGCAATCAAGGTAACATGAAGTGTGCGTTCTATCTTCTTCGCATACGCGTCAAATTGACCAAATATATTGCTTTCGTGCTCTGCCGGAATTTCTATAAATTCTTCCAAAATACTCATGTATCTAGTTCCTCACAAATTCATTTCATAATCCATTTTATTCTACCACAGGAGGCGATTGGAAATCAACGATTTTCCTATTTATTCCCACTTCTTCAAGCAAAGTTATGGTGGCACTTGCTTTCTTACCATCTTTCTCCTCAATAATATTAAAATTAGAATCCAAAATAATGGCACCCTGCTCTTCTAATTCTTTACAAAAACGTTTGTAATTATTTGTTAATAAGGTTTCCATTTCTTCTTTGCTGTATTCTGATTTTACATATTCATATTCCAAAAGAGTTTTCTTTCCGATAAATATTGGCAAATAAAAATTTTCGCCAAACTTTAGCTCCGTCTCCTTTGTCTGTGATTCAAAGTTTTCAAATGAATTTTTGAACCACCCCAACATCAGTTCATGCTTTTCGGATTTAATAAAAAACAAATGCCGCTTTTTATCTGTATATTGTTTTTTGTCATATTTCTTTGCAATTTTATCTTCATACTGGACAATACGCTCTAAAACAATATCTGCATCTGACGTTACGTAACGATATGCAATTACTTCTTTCGCATCATTTAACACATCCACTGTTCCCGAAACAAGAATATTGCCCGTTTGGATTTCATCACCTGCCACAACCTGAGGAACACCGTTTCTCGTTACAATGCTTTTTATGACACCATCCTTATCCGCAACAATATCGCTTGGTTCCTCTTTTTCCTCTGTCATCTCAAATGTATCTGTATTCTCTTTTACATGAATAAAAAGACGTGTCCCTTGCATTGATGCTGACACCCAGATAATATCGTTGAAATTCTTACGAATGTCTTTCGCAATCTGCTCGCAATCCACCTTGCTCTTAGCCATTCCATGAGAGATATTCTGAGTTTCTAAATATTCAAGGAGAACATCATCGGTAATGGAAATGTTTCCTTCCAAATGAATATCCCAAACAAAAAAGGTAAAGCTGTAAATCAAAATCATACATAGAATAATACCTGTAAAAAACAGTTTTCTTTTTCTGTACTTATGGAAAAAGAAGGGCAATCCATACCGCCCTTCTATCGTTACTCTTGTCTGTGTCTTTTTTAATATTGGTTTTAATTTACGAAATCCGGTAATGCGAATATACATATCATAGGCATTATGTCTTGCCTCTAACCCCCATACATCGATTTTCTTATTCTTACACAGATTCAAAAACCGTTCCGGCGAATACCCTGTTACACGAATCTTTAAGTAGCCTTGAATATAGCGAAATAATGAAGTAAACAATCCCTAGCCTCCTTCATGAAATTCAATCATAGTAATATGTCCCACAATCTTCATTTCGTCATTGGTATAAAATTCAATCTGTAGGTTTCTTCCTATCACATGTATTTTTCCGAGCTTTGTCTGGATTCGAATTAATTTATCTGTATATTCTAATATTCCACGATAATTTTCAATACATGCTTCCGACTGTCCTGCGATTGTAAGTAGAGGAACTCCAAGTAAGACGTCCTTTGGCATGCCGGCGGCATCTGTGATGCGCGCTTTTAAGTTCTTTTTGTCCATAAAAAAGCCACACATATACGTTTGTATTAAATATATGTGTGACAGGTTTGTATCTATGCTATTTTTTATTGCATTAATTCATCTGTGAGACGAATAATTTCCGGAGCAATTTTCTCTCGTTCTTTTGTTAGTGTATGCGTATAAACCGGATAAGCGCAGCAGACTAGAATCATGCCAGCCATGCCAATAATAACACCAATTAATATAGCGAAAAAACGATAACAACCAAGTATTTCACCAAGTTCGGTCATTACAAGGCTCATGCCAAGTCCCATAATAAGTGCACCGATAATTCCAATAATAAGTGCCTTTGTGGTAGCTTTTGAAGTAACACTTTGGTCTAGTTTTCTAAGTCTCGTCATCTTATCTTCTTCCTCATGTGATGACATATATTTGTTACGAATTTTTTTAATTTCTTCCTGCTGTTTAGCAGAATATGTGTAGTTAAATTGTTCCATTTCTACTACTCCTTAACCTTCTATTTTCTTTTGTATTCTTACCGTAAATGTTGTACCCTTTCCTACTGTACTTTCCACACCAATTTCACCATGCATGATATCAATCACTCGTTTCACCAACGCAAGGCCAAGCCCATTCCCTTGCACAGAATGAGACGTATCACCTTGATAAAATTTATCAAAGATATGTCTGCCGACCTCCGGAGAGATTCCACAACCCGTATCAGATACTTTTATGACTGCATGATGTTCTGTTGCAGTAAGTGTCACCCCAACTTTTCCTCCCGGTTCTGTAAACTTGAATGCGTTGGAAAACAGATTGTTCCAAACCAATGATAACAACTCTGCATCTGCCGTAATCATGACGTTATCAGCAATATCGGTATCAATCTCGATATTTGATTTTTCCCATACATTTTCGTATTGTAATAAGCATTCACACAATTGCTCGCTTAAATCATATTCTCTGGTTTGTGGATAAATCTGCTGGTTTTCCAAGCGGTTTAATTTGAGAATGTTGGTCATCATATTTGCCATACGACGAGCACTATCCGTTACACCTTTGGCATATTCTATTCGTTTTTCTTCTGAAAGATTCGGAGTCTGCAGCAGCGTTCCATAATTCTGCATGACTGCAAGGGGTGTTTTCATTTCATGAGACACATTTGCAATGAAGTCAGTACGAAGCGTCTCAACACTTGCTAATTCCTCAGCCATTTTATTAAAACACTCCACCACTTCATTAAATTTATCGTCTGTTGCAAATTTACTCTGCTTTTTTATGCGAACACTGAAATCCCCTTGCATGATTTTACCGGCCGCTTCTGTAATGCGATTTACTGGGCGGTCAACCGTCAGTTTTCTTCGAATTGAATCAACGACATAAAAAATTAAACTAAGCAGCACAACATTGGCAAAGGTGAGTTTTGCTGCTGTTCCAAGAGTTTCTTCCGTCAAAAGCAAATGAGATGTGGATGATAGTGCCCTTACAAATAACATCGTACAACAAGTAATGACAAACGCAACTAGAATAAAAAAAACAAAAAACTGGTTGATTTCTCTTAAAAACTTTTTCATTTTATCACCGCCTTGTATCCAAGTCCATGTACCGTCACAATCTCAAAGTCATCGCATTCTGCTAATTTGCTGCGAAGTTTTGTCATATAGACATCCACTGCTCTTGGAGCTGTTTCTGTATCTGCATCCCAAAATTCATCCATCAATTGTGTTCTCGTAAATGTCTTTTTGGGATAAGATAACAGTTTATATAAGATGCTAAACTCTCGGTTTGTCATTTGGATTTCTTCCTCGTTTAAATACGCTGTATGCTCGTCTGCATCCATAACAAAACTACCAATTTCAAGTTTTCGATTAGCCACAATCTTTGCACGGCGAAGAAGCGCGCCAATCCTCAAGAATAGTTCATCTAAATCAATCGGTTTTACCATGTAATCATCGACACCAATGCGAAATCCACGTTGTTTGGATGCAATGTCATCTCGCGCCGTCATGAATAAAATTGGAATGTCTGCATTCGTATCGCGCACTTCTTTCGCAAACTCAAACCCATCCGTGCCTGGCATCATAATATCGGATACAATCAAATCAAACACATTCTCATACATTGCGTCAAACGCGTCATCTGCATTTAAGCATCCTGTTGCTTCATATCCACTATGATTTAAAAACGAGCAAACGGTTCGGTTTAACTCTTTGTCGTCTTCCACTACTAATATTTTAAACATGGTATTCCCTCCGTGCTTTGTTTGTATTTATTATATAAAATAACAACGAAATGTTAAAGTTTTGTTTACATTTCGCTGTTATTTCTAATTTTATTTAATCTTATCTTCTTGTTTCAACCAACGCACTTCATCTTGAATGGTTTCTTCATAAGATCTTGTTGTATATCCCAATTCTTCTTTTGCTTTTGAGGAATCAAAGGTATTATTTCTTGCAAGATTGTATACTGAGAATGTTGTCATAAGTGGTTGTTTTCCGGTTTTCAGTGCTCTTTTTTCTAAAATACCGGCAATGAAGTTTGCCACCCCTATTGGTAAGAATGATTTAATTGGTTTGCAACCAGCTTCCTTTACTAACATCTTAGAAAAATCTTTGAACGAGATTTCTTCGTTTCCAAGGATATAACATTGTCCTTTTCGTCCTTTATCTGCTGCTGCAATTGTTCCTGCAGCAAGGTCACGTACATCACAAAGATTAAATGACCCGTCAATACCCATTGGCATTGCTCCATTGATAATATCAATTACAGTTTTTGTTGTTTCACCTACCGCAAAATCATCCGGTCCAAAAATTCCACTTGGATGAACAATACATGCATTCAAACCTTCTAATTTAACTGCATCTAATACTGCCTGAGTTGCAATTGCTTTTGAGCGGCTGTAACATCCAAGTACTTGGTCTTCATCAAAGTAAATTACTTCTTTGATTTTCGTACCTTTTCTTGTTTCCGGAATAGCCCCTGTGCTACTGCAGTATACTAATTTCTTGCATTCCGGTTGTGCCAAACAACGTCGAATGATATTTTTTGTTCCACCTACATTTACATTCATTACAACTGGGTTATAGTCCGGAGACACTGTTACGATACTTGCAATATGAAGAACAATTGTTTCTGTTCCTTCAGGTACTGCAAAGAATCTTTTTAACGAATCCATCTCACAAACATCGCCTTCACAAACTTCTACTTCTTTTGGAAGAAATTTCGTAGATTTATCATTTGGTAAAACCAATGCTCTTACTTTATCTCCGCGTTCTACCAATTGTCTGCAGATTGTGCTTCCTAAAAAGCCAGCTGCTCCAGTTACTAAATACATTGTATTGCTCATATTTATTTCCTCACCTTTCTTTTCCGTTGATGATGTTATCATAAGGCTTGGATTTTTCTGAAATGTTTGGGATTTGTTTAAGTTTTGTTAATTTAAAAATATTTATATTCATATTTTACGGTGTAATTTTAATAATTCTCATTCTACACCATAGAAAAAATCTTGAATCTGATGAATTACGGTCTAAATGTAGATATACAAATATTACTCCGTAATAATTTACTGTTTTCCATTAAAACATTGAAAATCTTTTCTTTTTTCAACATGAAAACTAGTTTGTAACTGAAAATTTTACGGTGTATGATTACAGTTTATGAAAGCACCACCGTAATTTAATAAATTTGAATTTTCAAACTACGGTGTAATGATATATTGTTTATGTCTGCACCGTAACTAAATAAATCCAACCTAAAAAACGCTGAGATATAGATTATAAATCATATACCTCAGCGCTTTTGTATATTATTTTTTAGATTTTCTAATCCCGTCTCGGCATCGTACTCTACAACATTGACAACCTTTGCACTTTATAAAGTTGTATCTGTTATTACACTAGCAAACACCGCCTGTAGGCATTTAAATACGGTGCTGCTAGCATTATACAAGTATTGCTGAATTAAGAACAATTCGGATTGAATTCTCTAACAAGGAAATTATACACTTCATTCTCCAATTGGTTATACATTTCTAAATGAAACCGTTTTTCACATTCTTCCTTAAGACAGTTCAGTGTCTCAGTCAATTCACCATATCCTCGATTTTTTTTGTCAAGAACAAGTGATGTCCCATCTATATATTCGTACAATATTTTATATGGATTCTTACTCTTGATTTTTACTAATATGCCATCTCGTACAGAATATGATATCCTAATCTCGAATTGACCTTCAGCAAATGTCACCTTTGCTTCTGCCCCTAAATATATTTCCGAATACAAATAATCACATTGAAAATCCTCTTTTGTTTCAAATAATGAAATTCGTTTGTTTTTATGCTTCCTAAACAATTTAAAAAAGCCGAACAAGGTTTGCATATCCCTTTAACACCTCCAATTCCATTCCATAAAATTGTCCCGGGGAAGCATATCCATTCAATCCTGAATCGTAAATAACTGCTCCCATTGAACGCATTGTTTTAATATACAATTTGTTACAAGAACAACTCATCCTATCCGCCACGGTCTGTCCAAACTTTCTTTTGATTCCATTATAGATATTCTCATTAAGAGGTTGCCATAACGCACCTTTAGAGTATGTTGCAGTGTCAGTAAGCCCAGCAGCTTGATTAACCTTATCCATTCCCCGTCCTATTGTAATTCCTTGTTTTGCTGTTTTAACAGCTTTTACTCCTGTTGAAATCACAGCGCCACCAAGTGCACCAAGTCCTCCTACCATAAATCCATCAACAGCACCATTCAATGCAGCATTACCTGCACCCTCCCAGCTTCCAGTAGTAACACGATGATTAACCGCACCAATAGCTGCACCGCCCAGTGTACTTGCTGCAACACCATAAAGAATCGGTGCTGCTGCGCCACCAGTGGCCACCGTAAGAGCTACCGCTGCTGCCGTCGCAACAACGCCGATAACTAACTTGGTTGCCCATTTCGGCCAATTTCCTGTTGGGTCAGACATATTGACAGGGTTATTCATACAATATGCAAACATATTGTATCCCAAAACTTCTCCGCCAACACCCGCTATTTGATTATCTGCGTTAATAAATCTACCAATTTCCGGATCGTAGTATCTTGTACCTGTTAGGTAGAATCCCGTCTCGGCCGGACTTATATATGTACCCGGCAACCACCAACGGTTGCTCGGCTGTTATTCTCACTTTGATTCCTAATTCAATCTACTTCTTCTACTCTTCCAACAAAGCGATAAACAATCGTTATCTCCTGTTGTCTTACGCCATCCACTTTTACCGGATGTCCAATCTCAATTCGTTCAATTAACTGATTGACCAATGTTTCTGTCATATGTTCCATTGTCAGATATTCATCCAACACTTCTTTCAATTTTTCTACATCAGCTTCATAATCATTTTGCTTATTTAATTCTACATCGATGGATGATAATCGTGTTGTCAGTTTTTTCTGTTCTTTCGTGTACTCTGCAAGTAATTCATGATAACTTTCTGAATCCAACAGTTCGCTTGCAAAGTCCTCATACAGTTTTCGGATAATCTTCTTTAACATCTGTAATCGACGATGAATCTTGTTTTGTTCTTCTTTCAGTTTGTTCAGATTCTTTTGTGCCTGATTCTGTTTTTGCAGTTGTTTCAATAGTTCTCCGCTTTCGACCTGTTTTGTTAAACATTGAATCCGTCTTAAAACCTCAGCATACAAATCCTCATAATAAATATAATGATAGTGTCTGCATTCTTCCGGCTTGGTAAAATGATTGACGCACCTTATCATGGGATGCAAACCATCCTTCAATGGTTTCATCATCATTGTCATGCGCTTACCACACTCTGCACAGAAAGTAAGTTTATTAAAAATGTTCTCATAGTTATGCTTTTTCGGTCTGTGCCTTAAACTCACAAGTTGCTGAACTCTTTCGAAATCCTCTCTGCTTACCAATGCTTCATGTGTATCAGTCACAACAATTTGTTTTTCGGCTGGTATAGGAACTCGTTTCTTTGTTTTATAATTGGCAATCTCATATTTATGATTCACCATATCTCCGACATAAACCCTATCTCTTAGAATCGCTCGAATGGTTTGATAACACCAGCCGAAAAGAGAATCTTTGTCCTTCATATACCTTTCGAAACGTGTGTCACCTTTTGTTTCCTTGTAAGCACCGGGTGTCAGAATCCGCTGTTTAGTCAGAGTTCTACTAATCTGAAGTAAACCTTTTCCTGCAAGGGCAAGTCGAAATATTTCTTTGACAACATGTGCAACCTCTTCATCCGGCACCAAATGATTCTTGTCCAATGGATCGATACGATAACCGTATGGTGTCTGAGAACTGATATACATGCCTTGATATGCTCTCTGACGTTTTGCAGTTTTGACCTTACGTGACAAATCTTTTGCATACATATCATTTAAAATGTTCTTAAATGGTGCAATGTCATTATCGTCTCGGTTTGTATCGATTCCATCATTCACAGCTATATATCTGACGGATTTTTGTACAAAATATACTTCTGTATAATAACCTGTCTGAATATAATCTCTGCCAAATCTACTAAGGTCTTTGGTAATGACTAGATTAATCTTACCATCCTCAATGTCACCAATCATGCGTTGGAAATCCGGTCTATCAAAATTCAAACCTGAATATCCATCATCCACGTAAACATCGCGTACAGCAAATCCATTCTCTTTGCAGAACTTTTCCAAGATTATTTTCTGCGTTCCAATACTGACACTTTCTCCTGCCTGTTCATCATCCTTACTTAGTCTACAGTACAATGCTGCATTATAAATTGTCTGCTCATTATTCATTTGTTCCATTCCTTAGTTCCTTTCCGGAACAAAATGAATCCTGAGACTGTTTGGTTGATTTCATTATAGCGGATAATTCGTCATTTTTCAACATAGATAACTCGCTTTGAAAAGCTGATATAAGAACATCTTCTAAGTCACGCTTACCAACAAATTTCTCTGCAACAACTAATTTCACTTTTTTCATAAATGCCTCCTTATGTGAGAAAAACAGATATAGAGCATTGCTCTTATCTGTTTCCTCACTTAAAAGGCATAAATCGAAGCCTAATTTTAAACTTTGCAAAGTGTATTTCTTCTCAAAAAGAATACACTATACTAGCAAGCAACGCCTTTGGATAGCCCAAAGGCAGATGTCAGGACAAATCCTGAAACCTTTTTAATTTTATCACATCGTCTGCAAAATCATCCTTGCAGAAAAACACAATGTTGTATCTGAAGAAGATTCCATTATATTCTTCAAAACCAAAGATGCTTTTTCAATAAATACTCGCATTTCTAAGCATAAAGCCGCTGCATTAATTTTTACTCTATCATCTTCATGACATAACAAATTTTCTAAAATTTCAACACGTCCTATATTCTTCATTTCATCTTGAAGTTGCCTTTTTTTCGATGCTAAATTATGCTCTTCTACCTTTTGCTTATTAGCGTAATCATCTTTAGCGCATTGTTGCATTGACAATTGAATAAATAATTCATAATGATCTTTCATATTATAATTTTCCTGACATAACTAATATTTTGTTCGATAAATATTCCAATGCATCAGACTGAGTGGAAAATTTTTGCAAATCAAACTCCCTGCCTCTTTCTCTGTAAAACACGTCAACAGCATTATAATTATCCATAATGCAGAACACATCGTCTTTTATTTTATCATTAAAGCAAACAATATTAGGATCTATATTATATTTAATTAGTATTTCAACAAACTCATTTTTGTTCATATTCCTCACTCTCCATTTTTTAAATACGCCTCCCTAATGCCTATATTGATTGCTAAATTTGATAATATGTTGTTGGTTGTCCTATTTTATCATAAGGCAATGATAAAATTTGCGCAGGAATGCCCGTTGGTCGATATATCGACTAACTAAATAACCGGTACGTTGTACACATGTTCCCACTTTAAGAGTAAATTTTTTCTTTTATTTGCAACGATATCTCTCGCCACTTCGAATATTGGTTTAAAACATCTTCATAGGATTTCGTTCCACTACCTCCATTAGTCTTGGCAATCTTTGCATCAAAGCCGAACAGGCTCAAATTGCGCCTATATAGTCCAACTCCAAACAAATCCTTATTATCCAGATTTCTACTCAAAAAATCTATCAGCTCATTTATGTGCCTATCCATAATAACTGCAATAGCACCATACTTATTTGACTCTTCCTCTTGTACAGACAATTTTGTTGTTGCATGATCAGACGATAAGGCTAATTTAATCAAATCATTAAATTCTAATTCAGGCAATTTTTCAAATCCCTCTGGCCGTCCCCAACCAGTGTTGAACAACATACACTTCCTCCATTTTGTACCGGTTTTATTATCAATATAGATATTCTTAAAGAAAGTTGGTCGTAATCCTATTTCTTTAGGGTCTAAAGTTACTGGTCCAAAAGGCATATAGAAATAATTGTCATTAATATTAATTGTGCTATTAAACATATTAACCTCCAAATATATTTATAATAATCTCATTAACATTAGGATTACTCAATAATGCAGGTAATTCTGTTGTAATAAAGATACTTGAACTACTAAAATTAGGAGCATATATAAAGACATTAACTATTCCTCTAGCTTGTTGCGCAAATTGTAATGAAGCAGCCTCCCACATAGGTTTAGCTTGTTCCCAAGGAATATCTTTCGTTTTAGCTATTATTTCTCTACCAGCTGGCGTATTCGCTATTGTAGAACCGGTTTGGCTTAATTTTGCAAATGTATCTGCCGCTTTAGAAGCTGCTTGTCCCCCAGCCCAAAAAACCTGTTTGGCTTTTTCGGTAGCAGGAACAACTGCAGAGGATATCGCCACTCCAGTTCCTGTCGCTATTGCTCCCAAACCTGCTCCGACCTGACTTGCTGTTGCAGCTGCACCAAATCCAGAAATCATTCCTAACCCAGCACCTAGACCTGCTCCTACTAGACCACCAACCGCTGCGCCAACAAGAGCACCCTTCAAAACACTTTTTCCTGCTTTTGCAGCTTTTACTCCACCTACAACAGCACCAGCCACAGCACCAATAGCCGCAGTAATTACAAAAAATGGTAAATGCCCTGTATTGTCTGCCATATTCACAGGGTTATTCAGACAATATGCAAACATATTATTGCCTATAACAGAATTTTGATTTATCAAAGAGTCTGCATTTAAAAACCGCCCAATCTCAGGATCATAATAACGGCTGGATACATAATAGAACCCCGTCTCGACATCGTACTCTACAACATTGACAACCTTTGGATATTATAAAAGTCCATTTGTTATTAAAGCAAGTCCAGCCAACAAACCCGTTTATCAAGGTGTTTCCATAAGCTTATTACTTTCTGCACACTCTCTTATTCCATTATCCCTTAATAGTTTTATAATTGCAGGATTCTGAAACGTTTTAACCGCACCACAAATATCTTCCTTGCTTTGTATACTGCTCGTTTCGGAAAATAGATAATCCATTATAACCCTAATGTTTTCATCTTTTCTATTACATCGCAAATACGCATTATAGTTTCTTTTCGACGCAATCTCATCATGCTTAGAGCAATAATACAATGCTAATATAAAGTGTTTTATTTCAAAGTTGTCTTCATTCTTTATGTAATGAAGTTGATTTAAGAAATCAACTTCATTATTATTTATCAATGCCATAGAAGCAAGTGCGACGCACAAACCGTTATACATCAGACATACATTTTTGTTCCATGGTCCATTCGAAAAAACATCGCATATCCTCTGATGCTTCCGTATTTTAACGTCTAAACCATTCCAATCATGCGAATAAAACAAATTATTAATTTGCTTATATTTCGTTTTAATATATAAGTCTATTAAAAAACGTATGACATATAAAACCAGAAGCCCAACTGCAATTTCTTTCCACATTATTTGCACTTCTGTACCGTTAATGTTCATCTCTATTCCTCCGTTTGACTATTTAAAATGCTGGCATCAGAAATTCATGGCATCTATGTAATCATTTACTACTATTGTTTTTGTGATATGTGTAGTTTTTATAACGTTGCTCTGCATCCTCTTCACCATTCCATTCCATGGACACTACAACCAAAATAGCAACAAAAATCAATAGACGGAGGAGACAGAGAATGTTTTGAAATCAATTTTTTTCTTGATTCATCTGACGATTCCATATTATCAAACACTTCTTCTATCCAAACTTCTTTTCCTTTATAGCAGAAATCCTCTTCCAACTCACTGATCTGTTTTGCATATAGTCTTGCTTGTTCGAAATGACATGTGTTTATACAACTCTCGATAATGGCTGAAGCAATGTATTTATCTGGACTAAATTGTTCGCATACTGCTTTACATAAAGGATACGCTCTGTCATACATTTCAAACTTTGCAAAGAACATTAATATATCAATGTCGTTCAAATAATTTCCGTATTGCTCTATGCAGCGAATACCCTCATCCAACAAGAAATGATTGCATAGCATTTCAAGATACAACAAGACACTTTCATACGATACATAGTTCGTTAGTAATTTTCTCGTCTTTTCTAAAAGAGACTCGTCTTTTGAGTTTATTAAATGTAAACACCTAATGTAATTATAGTCAATAACAGGGGAATAATTAATTTCAAGTGCCCTTTTTAAACATTGACTGGATTCTTGAAATAGTATTTCTCTGTTTTGTGGGGAAGAAGTCATTAATTCATACTCATACGCTTTTGCAATGGCACACAAATTAATTTGCGTCTCTTTAATTTCTGCTGCTCGCATGAGATATTTCACCCCTAATTTTTGAGCATTTCTAACTTTGCCGTTTTCGCATTCAATCCCCTCGTTAATCAAAAAATAACCAAGATTGTTATAAGTTTCATGACATGGATTTTTTTTTGCATTTTCAAAAAATTTTTTCTGCGCCTCTTTCCACCTCTGACTATTTAAACACTTTAAGGCATGGGCGTTTATTTCTTGTGCGGTCATAGTTGATCTCCTTATGGGAATATTATTATATTAGGATATGGTGCTTTCCCACCGCGTATTATTCCTCCAGGATATACATTCACATATCCTCCTTTGGGGCTTTGGACATCCCAATGGCCACCTCCATGAGCTCCAGCACTTCCTGTTGGTTGTGGTACCCATATATTTCCATTCTTGTCTTTCCAACCAACCTTTCCATCTTTATTTTTTCCCTTTACTGGACCTTTTTTAGGTGCTACGTATCCTTCTTTTTCAGTTGGTTGTTGGCCTGGTTTTACAACTGGTTTATTCGCATCTTCCTTCTTTTTCGAATCATGTGCATGATTATTTTTTATGTTTGTAGCAACACTACCAATTGCAACTACACCGATAATTACCGCTCCACCCCAGTAAACCACATCTCCTATCGGAAGAATTCCATCAATCAATGTCAACCACCACATTGAAGATATCCATGTGTTTCGAATGACTTCTGCACTCTCACCTGTTGGATCAAAATAATTAACTGGATTATTAAGGCAGTATGCAAACATGTTATATCCAAGTATATTTCCACCCACAGCCACTATCTGATTATCTGCATTTATAAATCTTCCAATCTCCGGATCGTAATACCTTGTACCTGTTAGGTAGAATCCTGTCTCGGCCGGACTTATATATGTACCCGGCAACCATCATCGGTTGCACGGCTGTTATTCTCACTTTGATTCCTAATTCAATCTACTTCTTCTACTCTTCCAACAAAGCGATAAACGATTGTTATCTCCTGTTGCCTTACTCCATCCACTTTTACCGGATGTCCAATCTCAATTCGTTCAATCAACTGATTGACCAATGTTTCTGTCAAATTTTCCATTGTCAGATATTCATCCAACACTTCTTTTAATTTCTGTACATCAGCTTCATAATCATTCTGCTTGTTTAATTCTACATCAATGGATGTCAACCGTGTTGTTAATTGCTTTTGTTCTTTTGCGTACTCTGCCAGTAATTCATGGTAACCTTCTGAATCCAACAGTTCGCTTGCAAAGTCCTCATACAGTTTTCGGATAATCTTCTTCAACATCTGCAAACGACGATGAATCTTATTTTGTTCTTCCTTCAGTTTATTCAGATTCTTTTGTGTCTGATTCTGTTTTTGCAGTTGTTTTAACATTTCTCCGCTTTCAACCTGTTTGGTTAAACCTTGAATCCGCTTTAAAACCTCGACATACAAATCCTCATAATAAATATAATGAGTGTGTCTGCATTCTTCTGGATTCGTAAAGTGATTGACACATCTTATCATAGGATGCAATCCATCTTTTAAAGGTTTCATCATCATTGTCATACGTTTACCGCACTCTGAACAGAAAGTAAGTTTGTTAAAAATGTTCTCATAATTATGCTTTTTCGGTCTGTGCCTTAAACTCACAAGTTGCTGAACTCTTTCGAAATCCTCTCTACTTACTAATGGTTCATGCGTATCAGTCACAACAATTTGTTTTTCGGCCGGTATAGGAACACGTTTTTTTGTCTTATAATTGGCAATCTCATATTTATGATTTACCATATCTCCGACATAAACCCTGTCTCTTAGAATTGCCCGAATGGTTTGATAACACCAGCCGAAAAGAGAAACTTTTTCCTTCATATACCTTTCGAAACGTGTATCCCCTTTTGTTGCCTTGTATGCACCGGGTGTTAGAATCTGCTGTTTGGTCAGTATTCTGCTAATCTGAAGTAAACTTTTTCCAGCAAGTGCAAGACGAAATATTTCTTTTACAACATGTGCGACTTCTTCATCTGGCACCAGATGATTCTTGTCCAATGGATCAATTCGATATCCGTATGGTGTCTGAGAACTGATATACATGCCTTGATATGCTCTTTGACGTTTTGCGGTCTTTACCTTTCGTGATAAATCCTTTGCATACATATCATTTAAAATATTCTTAAATGGTGCAATATCATTATCATCTCGGTTGGTATCAATTCCATCGTTTACAGCAATATATCTGACAGATTTCTGTACAAAATACACTTCCGTATAATATCCTGTCTGAATATAATCCCTGCCAAATCTACTAAGGTCTTTTGTAATGACAAGATTGATCTTGCCATCCTCAATGTCACCAATCATACGTCGGAAATCCGGTCTGTCAAAATTTAACCCCGAATATCCATCATCCACATATACATCGCGTACAGAAAATCCATTCTCATTGCAGAACTTCTCCAAGATTATTTTCTGCGTTCCAATACTGACACTTTCTCCTGCCTGTTCATCATCCTTACTTAGTCTACAGTACAATGCTGCATTATAAATTGTCTGCTCATTATTCATTTGTTCCATTCCCTAGTTCCTTTCCGGAACAAAATGAATCCTGAGACTGTTTGGTTGTTTTCATTATAACGGATATTTCGTCATTTTTCAACACAGACAACTCGGTTTGAAAAGCTGATATAAGAACTTCTTCCAAGTCATGATTACCAACAAACTTCTCTGTAACAACTAATTTTACTTTTTTCATACATGCCTCCTTAAGTGAGAAAAACAGATACAGAGCATTGCTCTTATCTGTTTCCTCACTTGAAAGGCATAAATCGAAGCCTATTTTTTAACTTTGCAAAGTGTATTTGCTGTCGAAATGAATACACTATACTAGCAAGCAACGCCTTTGGATAGCCCAAAGGCACTTATCAGGAAAAATCCTGAAACCTTTTTTGAAATTATTGATATAAGCACATTAAAATTTTTATTTTTATCTGCTCTACTAATTTTATTGTCATTTGTAAAACTGACTCAATCTAATCATGTAGATTGGTTTTTAGATAACTGTACACCGTTTTAAAATCGTACCCATCCTTATTGGCAATCAACAAAATCGAATTTTTGTCACATGCAATGGTGACAAATATATTTGCATTACCCCTACTAACTATTGTTTCCTTGGTACATTGTAATTTGTCTTTCCATTTTTCATTCTCTTTTAAATCAAAAACAAAAATGTTTTCTGGATTATTACTAATAATTTCTTTTAAAACGTAATTTGCAAAGTCAATAGGAACTTTAACTGCAACTTCAACATTCCGAATATATTGTCTTAAAAACACATATTCCAAATTATTGTTTTTTAGGAATTCAAAAAGTGACGAATCAATTTTTATGTCATCGGCAATGAGCACTATATGTTCGGACGTGAACAAGTTTGTCAACTTCTTCAAATTCTCATAACTACATCTCACATTTTTTGCACTTATTTGAAACCATGTTTTAAAACAGAAATTTGATAATCTAATCATTCATACCACCTCCAATAAGCCCTGAACCAAAAATTCCTATTGGAATATGGCGATTTAATGTTTTTGAAATTTGAACATTCATATGGAACAAGCTTTGAACACCAACATCAAATCTAACATTTTTATATTTACTACCTATTTTCAAGATTGTTCCTCCGCTTTCAAATCCATTAATATGATTTGGAGATAAGGCTCGTATATGTTCACTTATTGCCACTCCCCCATTTCGTCCTGTCGAAACACCTAAGTTTGCAGCAACTTTAAATGCTCCACTAATTGCCTGAGAACCACCACTCATAATTCCGCCAGTCATAACTCCATTAGCGAAACCATTTGTCGCTTCGTTCAAGATGTCTTTGCTTGAGTTTTTCAAATTTCCTTTTGATTTGTATTGTTTCACGGCTTCTTTAGTTCCACCAACAACAGCTCCAATCACTCCAGATACTGCAGCTGCTTTTAATCCTGTTACGGCTGCACTTACAAAAGCCGCTGCCGCGCCTCCTGTTGCAGCTGTCGCAGCAACAATTGCTGCTCCAACTAAAACTGCACCAACTCCTATTGCTATTTTAGTAGCCCATTTTGGCCAATTCCCATCCGGGTCACACATGTTTACAGGATTATTTTGACAGTAAGCAAAAAGATTGTAACCTAAAATTTCTCCACCAACTCCGGATATCTCACCATCCGCATTTATAAACCGCCCAATCTCAGGATCATAATAACGGCTGGATACATAATAGAATCCCGTCTCGGCATCGTAATAATATCCTCGATATCTCAGTGAATTTGTCTGTCCGATTGTATCCGCGAGTGTTCCTGTAACACTGTTGATATCTCCCCATGCACCATAGGTATACTCAACAACTCTAGTTCCTATACTATCTATGATTCCTATTATATCACCTTGCAGGTTGAATTCATAGTAGTAATACGACTGTTCTGTCAGGTTTTTGTAAATAAATCCGTAAGCACTTCCATTTTCGTCGTACAGATAGTAGATGCTTTCATCACCAGTCTTCTGTCCGTACAATGTTCCATTTTGCCAGTAGTATTCAGTTGTGATTCCGTTGACTGTCTTGGAATTACGTAGTCCATCTGCGTTATAGGTGTAGGTTGCGATTGCACTTCCGTTTTGTGTTACGGTAGCGAGTTGTCTTCCATTCTGCCATGCGAAGTTGATTCCGTTGCGGTAAATGAGTGGATTACCGATTGCATCATAGGTGATGGTTTCGCCGTTGAATCCGGTCAATTGGTCTGTCCATTCGCTATTACTGTAGGTGTATGTTTTTATGGTTACACCATTCTTCTTGATTTCCGTCAGGTTTCCGCCATTATCGTAGGAGTACATGTAGATGTTACCACCGTAAGTTGCACTTATCAGTTGGCTGAGTGCATCGTAAGCGTACTGTTCGATGATGGTTCCGTTTTTGGAAACACTTGTGATATTACCCAATTCGTCGTAGGTGTATTCTAGGGTGTCGTTACCTTTTTTCACTGTTTTTACAAGTGTGGTTGTTGTATTTGCACTGGCACCTTCTAGATAGGTGTACTCGGTAGTAAATGGTGTTGTGGTATAGAGTAGGCGTCGTTGCAATCTTGCTAATTCGTCGTACTCGTATCCTAGTTGCTGTGTTCCATTTAGTTTTACACCATAGATGAGACCGGTCTTTTGGTTCACTACGGAATTATCTCCGTAGATATAACTGCTACTAAGCGATGTGTCTCCTTTTGACCATTTTGAAAGTGACAAACGGTTGTAAGTATCGTAGATGAAGTTGGTTGTCTGACCGTCGGAAGATTTGATACGAGAGATTCTTCCGATCAGGTCGTAGCTGTAATCTGTTGTTGTGTTTGTCAGATGGTCTGTGGTCTGTGCAGTATTTCCTTGTTTGTCGTATATGTATGTACGGGTTGTTGTTCCGTTTACTCCTTCGGAAATGAGTCGGTCTTGATTGTCGTAAGCGTATGTTTTGTATGCATTATTACCATACTCAAACCGAGAAACCAATGAAGAATCATTGTTATCATAATATGTTTTGCTGAGCATTTGATTTCCAATTGATATACTGCTTGTTCGTCCAAACACATCATAAATGAAGTTATAAATGCTTCCGCTTGGTGTTGTGATGTTCTTGAGCGCTCCATTTGTTTCGTATTGATAGTTTACCATACTGTTTCCACTGGTGACAAGTTCAAGTCGGTCATTTAATGCGTTATATGTATAGGTAGTGGTAGTTCCTTTTGCATCGGTGACGCCTGTTTGCAGACCGCGACTTGTGTCGTAGGTGTATGTGGTTGTGTAGCCACGAGCATCGGTGATGGTGTGCGGATAGTTACCGTTGTCTTGGTAAGTTGCAGATGTCTCTATCGTGTCGGAAACTTTTTCTGCGATGAAAAAGCGGTTCGTACCATTGCCAAGAGGAGTAAGTATTAATCTCGCATAATCATTAATGGAACCATTGGCAACATCAAGTGCTAATGTATCGCCATTATATTTTGATACGATTTGGAACGCTTGTCTTTCACTATTGTATACCATTTTAAACAATTTTCGGTCACTAATGGAATCATCCCCAATTTGCAAATAGGTGAATGCAACTCCATTATAGGTTACGGTTTCTGTACTAACCTCCAACAGCATATTTGGTACATGAACCGGAGATAAGGTATAATACTCTGTATCATTATATTTGTGTAATTTGAATTTTTGATGTCCACCAGAATGTCGTTCATATTGTACTATATACGTGCCCGCTGTAGTAAATCCACCCAACACATCTAAATATTTGCCACTATGAAACGCTCGAAATTGATAGACATCTCCATCTTCAATGATATTTTTGCGAACCTGTCCGACCTCCTCAAAATGCCATTCTTGGTCCGGATTATTATCTCCTTGTGGTGTCAAAATGGTAACGTTGTCTGCTGTAACAGCATGATTCACTGTTAAAATTTTACCATCCGGCGAACATTGTGGAATGATTTTGTATGTAAAATCTGTCTGTGGTTCTATTTTAAATTTTTGTGCAGATGAATTGTTCTTTTCATAGATTTCCACATTTGTGTCTTCCCTATTTTCACCACCGTAAACATCTAAAGCCATATTAGGTGCATATAGTGGTGAAATAATATAGTAACCATCATTTGCACTTTCAATTTTCCATTTCTGACAATCAGCTCCAGAATAGGTTGCTTCAATTACATTTGTCAGATTTGATGTGCCAGAATCTGCAACCGTTAAATATTTTGCATCGCCTTTCAAACGAATATAATATGTTTTTCCAGTTTGAATGGAGGTTGAATACGAATGATTACTAATGCTTGTTGTAAGCGGATTGCCTTGGCTGTCATATGTGATATCGTATGCTGGTCCTTCTCCGCTTCGTGCAGACTTTATATTGTTTTTATCGTCATAGATATACTCATAACTGCTACCGGTAGGAGCTATTAACTTGGCAAGATTATTGTTGTTATACTGGAAGGATTGATTTTGCTTTGCATAATCAGCAGTTGATATAATGTTCCCATTATTATCGTAGGCATAACTTTGCATGGTGTCACGATATAAGAACAAATTATCAAAATAAGCTTCATTGACATTATCATAGTAGCAACAATAGATTCCAACAGACTGATAGTCTTTCTGAGCCATTGCTGTTCCTTGAATATATTGCCAGTCAGACACATTGAGATTAAACATTTTATCTGATATCCAGAATTCTGTTCCATCGCAATACTTAAAATGAAATACAATATTAAATGGATTGATACTTTTACTTTCAGGAACCGATCTTCCTTTTGCCCATCCACCATAAGAATAGATATCGCCAGCCTTTCCGTTGACATTTATATATTGGCGTATATAAGGCGTTCTTCCCACAATTCCTTGTATTTTACAACTTCTGCTTCCATTATGGCTTTCTGCTGTTGTACTACATATTCCTTCGCTATAATTACCGGTAAAACCAGACGGAATACTGTTTACACCCGGTGTGATTTCAAAACTAGAATTTTCAATTAAATTTATTGGGTTTGCAGCATAGCCCTTTTCTAGTTGTAGGCTGTCAATAAATGCAGTACCAGAGGATTGATACAACCCTGCCGTTACCCTATCTATATATTCTCCTTCCACTAGTGTAAAAGTAACACTTAGTTTTTGGTAACCATTATCTATTTGTGTATCTGTTGTTCCTTTAATAAAATCAGAATAAAAAGTTTTATATCCATTTGGTCCATTAACTACCACCTCTAAACCAGCCCCACGAATTTCCGACTGCACATTTTCTGTTCTTAAATAACCTGAAAATGTATAGGTATCTTTTGAAGTCTCGTATGGTGTTTGCATAATGGCAACAGTTTTTTTCTGATCATTTGTTAGTTTCACAGACTTGGAAGTAATTAGTCCGTCATTTGAGACATCGCATATATATGCACTCACATTCTCCGAATATTGTGTCCAACCCGTAAGCCCGTTGGAAAATACTGCGTTTGTTAGTAAATTGTCAACGTATGCAGCTTCATTAGAAGATGAGGCCAGTTTGTTATTGCTATAAATGCCACTTCCATTAGTACTTGTTGGATTATATATCTGGCTATATATGTTTTGATTATTGTCATACACATATGTTGGTCTACCAAAAGTATCAAACTGATAAGTCCAAGCATGGTTATCTAAGTCAGTAATTTGAGTTTGATTCTGCATATACTGAAAGTTTGTTTGGGAAGACACTGTGCCATCTGTTCCAAAGAACTGTGACATGGATACTTTCCCGCTTGGCGTATAGTTGTTGTAACATATTTTTTTACCGTCTGACGCTGTAATTGTTTGTAACCAGTGGTTATTTGCTTGATAATCAAATTTTAGTTTTCTACCATCCGGATAAGCTATCTCAGTTAAATTTCCAGACGCATATCGATAAGTTGTTTTTCGCCCCGCATTATCGGTTATAGATGTCAAGTTGTAGTTGCTATCATATTCGAATGAAATTAAACCACCGGAGGATGTATCAATCCATATGAGGTAATTATCTACATTTGGTATTGCAGTATATTGCATGTGGATTGTGTTTCCTTTTGAATCAGTAATGAAACGCAAATTATTTAAATAGTCGAATTTCATTACTGTCCCATCTTTATCAGTAATCATCCTTTTTAATTCACCGTCGTCAATATCCTCGTAGGTATATCCTAATCCATCTTCATCCACTATTTTTCCATCTGCAGTTTGAACAAAATAATGTCGTGTGCCATCTCCGTCCGTATATACATATTTAACGCTGCTGTTTCCACTTACGGTTACAGGCTCGAGTTTATGTACAACATTCAATTTCCACCCTGTTCCGTAATATCCAGTTCTACCATTTACAGGATAACTTTGAGTTGTGAGATTCGTATTATACACATGCGAAATTGTAAAACCATTTATCAAAGAATTAAACGAAGCATCTTCATGCACATACACAAGATTTCCATTGTAATTATTTACGTAACCAGTTCCATACTGACCGAAATCTTGCGTAGTATAACTCCAGTAATCTTCTAGCCCAGTTGTATTGCGATATGTGATTTCAACAAACTTAGAAACACTACCATAATAAGTACTTTGCTTGGCAAAATAATAAACCTGCTTACTACTCGAAACAGTTGTTCCTTCATCATGCAATTTCAACATGATTCCATAGTTTGTACCGCCGTTATGCCACTTGTTTACAAGTCTCGTAATATTATAACTATCATAAGACAATGTACTGCCTGAAAAGGTGTTGCTTGTATTTACAATCTCATAGTCTGTAATAATCGAATCATAGGATGGTTGATTTCCCCACCATGTACCACCTTCTGTAAAGCCCGATGTGAGTTCATGGACATCTATCTGTATACCATTTACAGACTCAGCATTTGAAACTGTATAATGAACTAAGTCTAATTTTGCATCTACAATACAATCTGTTTTTCCGATTTCACTTGGAATTTCAAATCTGATAAGTCCTCTTTTTGTTAATTGTGTACCACTACTTAACGTAGTTGCTCTTCGACCAATATTAAGTACATCCCAATAGCCACGAATATCTGGATCACTTGTTGTTTGTACATTACTAATATAGGTATCTGTCACCGTTTCTTTATATATTGCCTGAAAAAGTGTCGGGTCAATTTTTACAGGATATTCCCTTTCTTTCGCAGAAAGCCACTCATAATCCGGTGTATATGTAAGTGTATATCCGTTCTCAGTTTTCAGTAGCTTTGTTTCAACTGCATTACTATATTCGCCTGCTGAGTCCGTCATATATGGACTTGCAATCATATAGAGTTCTACGCCATCTGCATCAAAGAAACTGATAGAATTATCCGTGTTTACTTCAGCATTTGCTGCCGATGTCTGTACATTAAATATAAAAGAATTTTTTGTTTTCTTATAGAGAACGATTGTTTCCTTCAACTTGTTTCCAGCAAGATCATATTCGATGTCTATATCACCCTTGATTGATTTAAAGATTGCTTTATCATTGACATTGTTTACTGCTGTTTTATCTGTATTTTTCTTTGCCTGTTCTTTTTCTATCTTTTCGATTTTCTTGTTCGTTGCACCTTGTAACTTGAACTTCACATAGCCATTCTCATCCGAAAATTCGATATAATCATTTGCAAAGACTTGCGGCACTTTTACCGAAAAACCATTCTTCTTATTCTTATAATAAACTTTATCTTCTTCAGTAGTCTCAACCAATGTATTGTCGATTTCTTCATATTTTCCGTCTTCAAGATAATGAACATTTTGCGGATAGATACAAGCCTTGATTGTTCCATCACTCATGGCAAAATATTTCGTTTTTTCATCTCTTTTTTCGGTCAACTCAGAAATGATTTCCGGTTCCTCGGAAGTAATTTCAGTTTCTGTTGTAGCATCCATAGATTCTGTTGAAGTAACTACATTTTCTGTAGTTTCAATCGCATCCCCAGTTTCTTCCGCATATGCAACAATCGATAAATCCGAAAAAATGAGTGTGATAGTCAATAAGTAACCTAAGAATGTTTTGATGTGTCTCCGCATAGAATTCCTCCTCTCAAGACCTTTTGTTACTGCCCCTGCTGTTGAGTAGGAATTTTCCTAATACGAAAAAATCTCAACACAATAGCATATTGAACGACATGTTCTTACATTGAGATTTTCTACATTATAACACATTATAAATTATCTGACAATACACTATTTCAGCGACTTTTTGTTAGAAAATTACTTTTTTAATAATTGGTTCCTTATCAACTTCTTCCTTCACAATCATATACGCATTCAAGATTCTTTCTTTTGCCTGCTCTAACTTTTCCTTATCATTGGCATGAATGGTTGCAAGTACATCATCTTTCTGTACTTTATCGCCGCGTTTTTTGTTTAATACAAGACCAACGGTTAAATCAATTGCACTTTCTTTTGTTTCTCGACCGCCGCCAAGCAATAAGGAAATGCGTCCGATTTCTTCTGTTTGAATCTTTGCAACAGATCCGTCTTCCTCACATAGCACATCTTCTATATACCTAGCAACTGGTAGTTTCTCTGGATGAAGCACTTCCTCCTCGCTTCCGCCTTGCGCAACCACAAACTTTTTGAATATTTCAAATGCAGAACCATTTTCAAGTGTTTGCTTCAGTAGCACACGAGCCTCTTCAATTGTTTCCGCCTTCTCAGCCGCAACTACCATATAAGAACCAAGTGTCAGCACCAGTTCTTCCAAATCCTTTGGTCCATTGCCATGTAGTGTATCAATTGCTTCCTTTACTTCCAGAATATTTCCAACAGCATTTCCAAGCGGCTGATCCATATCTGAAATAATGGCTGCCATCTTCTTTCCGGCAAGTTTTCCGATGCTTACCATTGCTTCAGCAAGCGCTTTGGAATCTTCTAATGTCTTCATAAATGCGCCGTCACCTGTTTTTACATCTAATACGATTGCATCTGCACCGGAAGCTAGTTTTTTACTCATAATACTACTAGCAATCAATGACATTTGGTCAACGGTTCCCGTTACATCTCTAAGAGCATATAACTTTTTATCCGCAGGCGCAAGGTCTGCTGTCTGCCCTGCAATGGCCATATGAATTTCATTTACATTTTTAATAAAGGTTTCTTTCGAAATGCCTGTTGTAAATCCAGTGAAGCTTTCCAATTTATCGATAGTTCCGCCTGTATGACCAAGTCCTCTGCCTGACATTTTTGCTACTGCAACACCCAACGAAGCGACCATTGGACCTAACACTAAAGATGTTTTGTCTCCCACACCACCGGTACTGTGTTTATCCACTTTGATACCTTCGATTGCAGATAAATCCAGCATATCGCCACTTTCAGCCATTGCAAGTGTCAGATTCTTCGTTTCCTCTGGTGTCATCCCTTGAAAACAAATTGCCATCATCATGGCAGACATCTGATAGTCAGGAATATCTCCCTTTGTGTATCCGCTAATCATATAGCAAATTTCTTCATTTGTTAATGCTTCGCCACGTTTTTTTTTGAGAATCAAATCATACATTGTCATAGACTATTCACCCTCTTTTAAATCATTTATTTCGTTAAATTCCCGTCTTCCCAATCGTACATCGTCCATAAAATCCGCCAAATGTTCCGGAAGACCGTCAAACAGATAGGCACTTGTTTTCTTGGTCTGCCCCATATGTTCTTCCTGCATTTCTCGGTTTACCAGAATAATTTCTTCCCGTAATTCTTTTGCTGAGATACGGTGAGCTCCTGCTCCCATAATAATCATCTGCTCCACCATGTCGGAGGTTGCAACACGCACATGATACTTTTTGCTTATATCATGAACTGTTTTTTCGATATATTGGTCAGCCGTTTCTGCTTCCTTGGTGTAAACTACATAAATATTGTGGTACTTTAATACTTCACCTGGATTACCTTCCACTTTATATCCGTCAAACACCAAGATTACAATGTTTTTTCGGTATCCCTGGAAATTGCATAGGATGTCCATAAGCTTTCCTCTTGCACCTGCAATATTTGCTTCAGCAAGCTCCTTTAAATCTTCCCATGCAAAAATAATATTATATCCATCCACCAACAGAATTTCAGGCAACTGTTCTTGCTTCTTCACTTTCTTTGGTTCAGAGCATGCCATTACTGTTCTAGTGCTGTCATAGCGTTCTCTTTTACTTGTACCGTAAGTGCGTTCAAAAATTGCTTGTAATTCATCCTCATCAATTGTTGACGGTGCAACATAAGCATTCTCTTCAATTGCTCTTTGGCGTTTTTGCTTTGCAAGACTTTCCGTGTGCATATAGTTTTCTACTTCGTTCCAAAGCACTGTAAATCCTGCTCCGTGACTACAGAAAACAGAGCCTGTTGGATTTTCCAGATCACTTTCTGCATTATAACCGATTGCTGAAACAACTTCCTCTGTATTATGACATGGTTCATACCCTTTTAATGTGCAAAACAGTCTACCTAGACCTCTTGTATAAGAAATTACTTCCATCTGATAATCACGCATACATGCAACAGGTGCGGTTCCTTTTAAAATTGACATTTCGCCATCTGATTCCGGTGGGTTAAATGTTCCATTCATCTTTTGAACGTCTGACATGGCACGTCCTATCATTTCAGAAGGAACCTCCAACTGATATTCATAAACCGGCTCTAATAAAATGTTTTTTGCACGTTTCAAACCTTGACGAACTGCACGGTAGGTTGCCTGTCTAAAATCTCCACCTTCCGTGTGTTTCAAGTGTGCCCGACCATTAATAAGGGTAATCTTCATGTCGGTAATATCTGAACCGGTCAGTACGCCTTTGTGTTCTTTCTCTTCTAAATGCGTCATAATTAGTCTTTGCCAGTTCTTATCCAAGACATCCTCACTGACATTCGTTTCAAAGGTCAATCCACTTCCTCGCTCTGCAGGTTCCAATAACAATCGTACTTCTGCATAATGTCGAAGCGGCTCATAGTGTCCGGCGCCTTCCACAGCTTCTTCAATAGTTTCTTTATAAACAATATTTCCAGCGCCAAAATCTACTGGTGTATCAAAACGTTCTGAAATGATATTTTTGAGGATATCTATCTGCACTTCGCCCATAACCTGTGCATGTATCTCGTTTAATTGCTCATTCCATACAATATGAAGTTCCGGCTCTTCTTCCTCAAGCTGTTTTAATTTCACATACATTCCATGCACGTCACATCCATCAGGTAATTGAATTTCATAGGTTAAGACAGGTTCTAAAACAGGTGGAAATGAATCTACTTCCTTTCCTAAGCCTTCCCCGACCTTGGTACTATTTAATCCTGTTACTGCACATATATTGCCGCCAGTTACTTCATTTACAGTTTTATAAGAAATACCTGAATAGATGCGAATTTGGTCTACCTTTTCGTCTGGCTTCAATAATTCTTTTACTTTCAGTGAACCACCTGTGATTTTTAAGTGAGTCAGACGTGTTCCTTGCTTGTCTCTCGATATTTTATAAACCTTGGCCCCGAACTCTTCTTTATATTGTGGAATAGATGTATATTGCTCAAAACCGTTTAGAAATTCTTCCACACCTTGCATTTTTAAAGCGGAACCCCAAAAACATGGAAATGCTTTTCGTTTAGAAATCAATTCAGTTATTGCGCCATTTTCAATCATACGCCCTTCTAAAAAGGCTTCCAAAAGTGTTTCTTCGCACATTGCAAGACTTTCTTGAAATTCTTCCGAGACTCTATCCAATGAAAAATCAATACATCTTTCATCCAGACGCTTTTGCAATTCTGTTAATAAGGCTTCTTTATCTGTTCCAGGCTGATCCATTTTATTTACAAATATAAATGTAGGAATATCATAACGTTCTAATAATTTCCACAAGGTTTGCACATGTCCTTGTACACCGTCAGAACCACTAATGACCAAAATTGCATAATCAAGTACTTGAAGTGTTCGTTCCATTTCTGCTGAAAAGTCCACATGTCCCGGAGTATCAAGAAGTGTAATATCTTTATCGCCAAGTGTTACTTCTGCTTGTTTTGAAAAAATAGTTATTCCACGCGAGCGTTCAAGGGCATTATGATCAAAGAATGAATCTCCATGATCCACCCTTCCCATTTTTCTGATATTACCACTTAAATATAAAATGCTTTCTGCCAGTGTGGTTTTTCCGGCATCAACATGGGCAAGAATTCCTGCCACTAAGTGATTGTTTCTCATAAACTACTCCTAAAACATCAAATCATATATTGCCATAATTCGAAATAATGCTGTCAATCAACTTGGAAACTTCACTTCTTGTGAGTCTTTCCGGATGTTCCTGCATCTGAATATTATGATGACAGCATAATATAGTTAAATATTCTATCTGCTTTTTTGTACACGGTTGCACTTTTTTTGGTTTATACTGTAATTGTGACGGTATAAATAATTTGGCATTTGAAGATTCAAAATCATGAGCCAGCATGTGATAAATTTTCGCTGTAGCAAGTGCGTCATGATACGCCCTGTGCGCCGCCTGATTAGTAATGTTATAATGCTCGCACAAAGCCCCTAAACTTTTCGATTCTAACTGCTTCAATGTTTTTCTTGCAATTTGCAAAGTATCAAGGCCTTGTTTTTCAAATGTGTATCCAAATTTAGATGCGTGTTGCTTCATAAATTTGTAATCGAACATAATATTGTGCCCAAGCAAAACATACTCTTCGCAAAAGGAAATAAAATCCCGAATGATATCCTTGGTTGGACGCGCATTTGCAACCATTGCATTTGTTATTCCGGTGATTTCTGTAATCTTCGGCGAAATTGGATTTAGAGGTTTTGCAAATTCAATAAAACGCTCACATACTTTTCCGTCAATTACCTTTAATGCGCCAATTTCGATAATGGAGTCATTGTCTGCATCAAGTCCTGTTGTTTCTAAGTCAAATGCCACATAATCTTTAATCATAAGTTAATCGTTTTCCTTCCGTAAATCATAAGCAGTAAATAGCATATTTATGATGGATTCGTACTCCTTCAGACGTTCCGTTTTTTTGATTTTCTTTCCTATCTTTTCTGCATCTTCAAATAGGTTAAGCATATAAAACCAAAGCTCCTTCATCTTAAATAATACGTTTCGTTCTCCTGAACTAATTTTTATATACTCTTCCAAAATCATGTTGTGAAAAGACAACAATGTTTCTTTGTCTAAGTTTGTCAACAATCCGGGATTGTGAATAATACCACGACCAATCATTACATGTTTTAAATCAGGAAACTGTTGCGTTAAGCTTGTCAAATCATCAGTTGTTCTAATATCTCCGTTATAGCAAATAGGATTCTTACTTTCTTCATATACAACTTTGAACATATCTAGGTTTGGTGTGTTTTGATAGTAATCTGCTTGAACTCTTGGATGAATCGTCAATTCTTCAATTGGATATTTATTATAAATCTCTAATAATTGATAAAATTCATCTGGCGAGTCTTTCCCTATTCTTGTTTTAACAGATATTTTAAAATCTGCATTTCCGTATATTTCATCTAAAAACCGGTCTAGTTCTTCTGGATATTCCAAAAAACCAGCTCCTTTTTTCTTTGTAACAACCGTTTTTGATGGGCATCCAAGATTCAAATTAATTTCCTTATATCCCATTTGTACAATGTCTTTTGCAGTTTTCAAAAAATCTTCTGCATTATTTGTCAAAAGCTGTGGGACCACATTTAATCCTTGATTGTGTTCCGGGGACAATTCTTTCAATTCTCTTGTGTTAAACTTTTTATCTTTATGAGGAACGATAAACGGTGTGAAATACTTGTCCATTTTCTTGAAATGCTTATGATATGCATTTCGATACACATATGTCGTGATACCTTCCAATGGTGCTAAATAATATTGCATGTAAGTGTCTCCAATACTTTCTTTGCTTTTTCTAAACGCAAGTTAAATTGTTCATAGAAGTCTTCGGTTTGATGATACGGTTCCATGAAAAAATGCTGCAGAATAAACAAATCAATCTTTTTAACCAGTTCATCATCTGCGATATGCATTAGTTTCTCCTGCACATCATCGATAAAGTAATGCCAGTCTAGTATATATTTCTTGTTCTCTTGAAGATTTGGTGTATCAATCCATTTCTTCACCTTCACTTTTGTTTTATTTGGATTCTTACATTCATGGATTTGAAGGAAATACTTAAAATCCTGATTTTCATAGAATCTTCCCAAAGGAAACAGACGACAAATACCCGGTCTAAACCCATGAATTGAACATCTTCCCTCTTCATTCAAGAAGTGACAAGAATCCGATGTCCCACCCATTCTAAGATTTGGCAAAATGACTCCATCCACTACATTTAATTCAATAGCTTCTGCTAATAATTGTTCAAATGTGGTGTTTAAGCCTACTGTCAAGTTATATATATCAAGCGGATCAAGCATAATGGATTGTCCCATTCCCTGACAGCATGCAGAACATCCTTTGCAATCATTACAATCCGCTTTCACCATGTCGTTGATATCATATAGTTTTCCGTCTGAAATTTCATTCATATCTATGTTACGCTTCATTATCTTATTTCCAATCTATTTCTTTCGTAAAATATCTAAAGTATGTGCGCTTGCACCTAACAGCTCTGGTCTCTCACAGGTTGATAAATGATATTGAATGAACAAATCATAAGTCTCATCATCCATAGCATTTAAAGTCTGGCGCATATAGTTTGCAGGACCATCCGCTGCAACAATCTGAAGTCGTTCTACCCCCACTGCTTCATTATACGAATTTATGTCTTCTAATCTTACATAATCGTATAAATCCTCCGGTTTTGGAGTCACTCTAAAATCAGCGTTTACCTTGCCTTCTTTGATGCTTTCTTTGATATAGTTGTCCTTAAACCCATGTAAAACAATGCTATATTCATTCATACAATAAGCAACCAAGATAATACCATTTGGTTTTGTAACGCGTTTTGCTTCCGAAAGCGCCTTTACTTTATCTTCAAAACTGTACAAATGATACATCGGACCAAACACAAGTGTCATATCAAAGGTGTTTTCTTCAAAGCGCTTCAAATTCAACGCTGTTCCCTGATAGGCTTTTACGGTGCTTCCTTTTTGTTTTAAAATACCAAGGTTGTACTTCACAAGCTCAACAGCAGTTACATCATAACCTTCTTCAGCAAGAGCGACCGAATATCGTCCCGTTCCTGCTCCTACATCCAGAATTTTTGCGTCTTTTGGCAGTTCTTCTAGATATTTATGGATATATTTCATGGATGTGATATATTCCACATTTCCATGTCTTCTGGTTAATCGTTTTTCTTCACAAAATTTGTTGTAATATGCTTCTAATTCTTTTGACATTTCTCTTCTCACTTTATAAAGATTTTTTTGCTCTGAATAGTTACGTTTATTTTATCACGAGTTTAAATACGTGACAACTTGAAACAGCAAAACAAAAGGACCAACTTTCGTTAGCCCTTCGCATTTTCCTTATGTAATTATTCTTCCACTACTAATTCTGATGTACAGTGTGGACATCTTGTTGCTTCAATTGCAATTTCAGATTTGCAGAATGGGCAAACCTTTGTTGTAGGTGCAGCAGGTGCTTCCTCTTCTTTCTTTTTTGCAAATTTTGCAGAAACACCATTCATAAATTTCACAATACAGAAAATTACAAATGCCATAATTACAAAGTTAATGATTGCAGTAATAAAGTTTCCATAATTCAAAGTTGCATCACCAAGCAATTTTAATTTGTATTCAGAGAAATTCATTCCTCCAAAAAGACCAAGCAATGGATTAATAATATCTGCAACTAACGAATCAACAATTGCTTTAAAAGATGCACCGATGATAACACCGACTGCCATATCCATTACGTTGCCACGGCTGATAAATGCTTTAAATTCGTCAAAAAATTTCTTCATAAGTTCCCTCTCCTTTTATCCATAATAAAACTCATGAGTCTATTATAACCCATGAGTTTTAAATTGGCAAATATTATTCAATAATATCTTCACTTTGACTAGCTTCTGCAGCAGCCTGAATTTCAGCATCGAATGAATACATTGGTTTCACATCTTTGCCTTTAATCTTACGGTCTACATAGTTGCGTGTAATCTTAAATACTAATGGGCTAAGAATTACAACTGCAATTAAGTTCGGAATCATCATAAGTCCGTTAAATGTATCTGAGATATCCCATGCCAAAGAAGATGTCATCACTGCACCGGATACAATCATTAATACGAAGATAACTTTGTAAACCTTAACTGCTTTTTCGCCAAATAAATATTCTACTGCTTTTGAACCATATTGAGACCAGCCAAGCACAGTTGTGAAAGCAAACAATAACATTGCAATTGCGATAAACCATTCACCTGGTTGTCCATAAATTTTACCAAATGATTCGCTGATTAATGTAGCATCGCTTACACCTGCATTTACAACACCTGTTTCTAAGTTAATCATACCAGATGTCAATGCAATTAAAGCTGTCATTGTACATACAATCATAGTATCAAAAAATACTTCGAAGATTCCCCACATACCTTGTTTTACAGGTTCTTTTACGTTTGATGAAGAATGAACCATTACGGATGAACCAAGACCGGCTTCATTGGAGAATACACCACGTTTACATCCTTGCACAATTACCAATTTCAATGCTGCACCTGCCACACCACCTGCTAACGCTTTTACACCAAGTGCATGTACGAAGATGGATTGGAACGCAGGAATGATTAAGTCATAATTTATAAATACTGCAACTAAACCAAGTACTACATATGCAATAGCCATAAATGGAACTACACGTTCTGCTACTGTTGCAATTCTTTGAAGTCCACCGATGATAATAAGTGCACCAATTACCAAAAGTGCTAAACCGATAATTAAGTTAATCATGTTAATTCCGCCAACTGTCCAGTCCACATTTGCAAAGAATGCTGATTCCATGTTTAAAGTAATTTTATTTACCTGTCCCATATTACCGATACCAAATGATGCTAAGATTGCAAAGATTGCAAATAAAACTGCTAAGATAGATGCAGGTATCTTCATGCCTTTCATTTTACCAACACCATCTTTCAAGTAGTACATTGCACCACCTGACCATTCACCGTCTTTGTTTTTACGACGATAATAGATACCAAGTACGTTTTCAGAGAAGTTTGTCATCATTCCTAAGAATGCTGCAATCCACATCCAAAGAACTGCACCAGGGCCACCGATGCAGATAGCCGCCGCAACACCTGCGATATTACCTGTTCCTACAGTTGCAGCTAAGGCTGTACAAAGTGCCTGGAATTGAGAAATAGATTTCTTATCTGTCTTCTTTGTGGATGTATTATCTTTTTTAAATACTGTTACAATGGTTTTTGTCCACCAATGTTTCAGATGTGTGATCTGGAACACACCTGTCACAGCTGTCATAATAACACCTGCGATTAATAAGAGATACAAACCAAAATCCGTCCATATCCATGAGTTTACTGCGTTGTTGATTTCTGTGATTTTTTCTACAAACATATCATTTCCTCCTTGTGTATCTTGCATATCCCAAGGAATAAAAAAGAGTTCAAAGAAAACCTTTGAACCCAAAATAAACAATAACTTTTTAAAAGTCATCACTGTCCTTTTGCCTGAGAGATTCATGAGTATACTTACTTCACTTATCACCTTCGGCACCCATTAATTGGGATTCTCCAGCGTGCCATCCAATCACAGTGTTACCTGCGAGCTTCACTTGGCCGATATGCAATTGATGTATCTTATTCTATCACTCATACTTATAATGTCAATAGATTTATTAAATATTTCTAATTATAAATCTTATTAAGTATTTCTTATATATCTCTTAAGATAATTGACAAATTACGGTTCGTGTGCGATAATAAGTGTACTAATACAATTAATACACTTAGAAAGGAGCGTGTATCTATGATTGTAATTGATTATCAGGATAAAAGACCAATCTACGAACAGATTATTGACCGTTTTCAGATATTGATTCTAAACGGTGCATTGGAACCCGACACACAGCTCCCATCTGTTCGTGCTCTTGCGGTAGAGTTATCCATTAATGCAAACACCATTCAACGAGCATACAGCGAGTTAGAGCGACGTGGTTTGATTTATTCTGTTGTAGGCAGAGGAAACTTTGTCTCTGCTCAAAAAGATGTGGTAAAGGAACAACAGGACAAGTTATTAGATGAACTTAAGACACAACTTCATATTTGTAAAGAATCAGGGATTGATTTTGTTCATGTATTGGATTGTGTGAAGGAAATTTTTCAGGAGGTGAAGTCATGATAGAATTAAAAAATGTCAGTAAAATCTTTGGAGATGTAAAGGCTGTTGACAACATTTGTTTGGCCATCCGCAATAATACGGTTATGGGGCTTCTTGGAACAAATGGTGCCGGCAAAAGTACCCTTTTACGTATGATGGCAGGCGTGTTAAAGCCAGACGATGGTGAAATTTTAATCGATGATATGCCGGTATGGAACAATCCGGAGGCAAAAGGGAAATTCTTTTATATTTCCGATGACCAGTATTATTTTCCAAATTCCACACCGAAGGAATTTGGTTCTTTCTATAAGACCTACTATCCTGCTTTTGATGAGGAACGTTTTCATCAGTTGTTAGAAAAAATAGATTTGCCTGCTGACAGGAAAATTCGCACATTTTCAAAAGGCATGAAAAAACAGCTTTCAATTTTAATTGGAATCTGTGCGGGAACAGACTATCTTTTCTGTGATGAAACCTTTGATGGCCTTGACCCGGTAATGCGTCAGGCGATAAAATCGCTCTTTATTCAGGAAATGGAGAGACGTTCCTTTACACCTGTTATAGCATCACATAACTTAAGAGAATTGGAAGACATTAGTGACCACATAGGTCTTCTACACAAGGGCGGTGTACTGCTCTCTCAAGATTTGGAAGATTTGAGATGTAACTTAACGAAAATCCAATGTGTCTTACCAGAAGAACTGGATGAGAAGATTCAAAATGCTCTCTTAGTCTTAAAAATGCAACGACATGGTAAGCTTCTCACAATGACCGTACGAGGCGAAACGGAAAAAGTGGTTTCATGGCTGAACACCTTAAACCCAATTTATTGTGAAGCGGTACCACTTACATTGGAAGAAATCTTTATTAGCGAAACGGAGGTGGCTGGATATGACATCAAGAGTCTCATTTCCTAAATTAATAATAGAAACATTACGTAGACACACGGCAGCTGTATTAATCACCGTGCTTGGATTTTTTATTCATATTGTTACGTTTTTTATGAACGTGCAAAATACATTGAGTTCCACATATATTGAGGATTATTCTGTTGAGGAATTGGTTGGTGGGCAAAATCCTGCTATATCGCGTATTGCGGAGAATTTATTTGATCTCTGCTCTCCTAAATTTGCTTACGGCGTGTTTACTTTGGGATTTGGTGCTTATCTTGCCTTTGATTTTTTTAGATATATGCACTCAAAACGTGAAACCGACTTTTATGATTCCATGCCGATTCGCAGACAGACATGGTTCAAAGCCTTATTTACAAGCTGTTTCTTATTGTTTTTTGTGTTAAGCGCATTAACCACAGCCATTGAAGTGGGAATTATCTTCAGCACAGGATACGGTTCTCTTGCCATATTGCAGGCAATTTTGTGGAATTACATTTGTATGCTTGGTGCCTTTTTGGTAGCATGGTTTACAACGGCACTTGCCATGATTATGACCGGACATTCCATTATTGCATTTCTGGGTGTTGGTGTGTTTGCATGCTATGTTCCATTAATTTTAGCGAACCTATTTCCAACATACTGCGCAAGATTTTTTGATACTTATGTGTATAGAGAACCAAATCCTAATATATACTATTTCTCGCCTGTTACCGTCGTTTATAAAATGACAGATTCTTGGCAAGGATGGAATATCAAGGAGCATTGGACCTATATCATTGGCTGTTTTATCTTGGCAATCCTTGTTGCCACTATTGCTTATGTGTTATTCCTACGTCGTCCTTCTGAAACTGCCGGACGTGCTATGGCATTTGAAAAGGCAAATGATGTAATCCGTTTTATGATTGTGATTCCATTGACTATGTATGCAGGAATATTCCTAGAAGAAATGGCTATCATGACTTCTATGGCATGGCTCATTTTTGGAATCTTGTTTGGTGGATTTTTACTTCACGGTATCATGGAATGTGTTTTCCAATTTGACATCAAAGCCCTACTTACTAAGAAAAAGCAACTGTTAGCAACATTTATTATATGTATCGCTTTTGTTTTTATGTTTTGGATTGATTTATTCAAGTATGATGATTATATCCCTGATGCATCAGATGTAACGGTCGTAAAAATTGATTCTGATTTATTTGGGCACATGAATATAGAATGGGATTCAGAACGAGACTGGATTCAAGGTGATTTTGTGAAAGATGCTATTGCTGTTGTCAGAGAAATGAAAGATGGTATGATTTCATCCGATGATGAAAGTTATTATAAAGAAAATAATTTTTATAATATCAAGATTACTTATATCATGAAAAGCGGGCGCGAAGTGAAACGAGATTATTCTTTTGATGTTAGCAAAGCATCTGAAAACTTAAACAAACTATATGCAAACGAAGATGTAAAAGATGATTATTGTGTGTTATATAACATTGACAAAGAAGATGTTCAAGGTATTTCTGTCAATAATGGCATAAACGGTATGGATTTAGAGCTTCCAAAAGAGGAATTAAATCAATTCATTGATATTTATTTGGAGGAATATTCAAGGTTGCAACTAAAGGATGCACTATCTGACATAAAAAAATACGAAATTAATGTTTCCTTCCAGTTAGAAAATATGAAGCATCCATCTGCTGAAAGGTATTATGTTTATTCTTCCTTTACAAAATCAATTGCATTTTTGAAGGAAAAAGGTGCGAAAACCTTCCAAGAATCTGAGGACATCCGTATTACTAATATGGAAATTTTCGGAAATAAATATGAAGATACACATATGTATGTAAGTGATTTAAAACAATTAAAAGAATTGAAGCCATATCTCATTCTGGATAGTTTTTCAAATTATGATATTTCAGAAGAATATCTGTATGGCGAAATTCAAATCGAAACGGAAAGGGGAATTAGTTATTCTGGCTTCTTTATCAAAAAATCAGATTTGGATAAAGTAATTGATAACTAAATCATAATTCAACACAAAAGCGCGCGGAATAAAATCCACGCGCTTTTCATATTACTATCCTCTATTCTGTGCTGCCACAAGACTTTCGCCACAATACATTTTGCGAAGCTTTGGTTTCTCGATTTTTCCGGTTGGATTACGTGGAATATCTGCAAAAATGATTTCTTTTGGACGTTTGTATCTTGGCAACTTCAGACAGAATTTTTCTATATCTTCTATCGTACATTCAAATCCATCTTTTATTTCAATAATAGCAGCCGCTTTTTCGCCCAGACGTTTGTCAGGAAGCCCAATAACAGCAACGTCTTTCACCGCGTTATATTCGCGTATAAAGTCTTCAATCTGTACAGGGTATAAATTCTCACCACCACTGATAATGACATCTTTTTTACGGTCTACAAGGAAAATAAAGCCATCTTCATCCTCCTGTGCCATATCCCCAGTATATAACCATCCTTCTTCATCCATTACGTCCGCGGTTGCCTTAGGATCACGATAATAGCAAGTCATAACACCTGGTCCAAATACAGCTAATTCTCCCACTTCACCCTTTGCAACTTCATTTCTACGTTCATCAACAATTTTTGTTTTCCAGCCATAACCAGCCTTACCAATTGCACCAACCTTATGCACGTTTTCTACACCAAGGTGTACGCAACCAGGTCCGATAGATTCACTAAGTCCATAGTTTGTGTCATATTGATGATTTGGAAAATATGCTCTCCAACGTTTAATAAGACTTGGTGGAACAGGCTGTGCACCGATATGCATCAGTCTCCATTGGTCTAATTCGTAGTTTTCTAATTTTACATCCCCGCGGTCAAGCGCATCCAAAATATCCTGTGCCCATGGTACAAGCAGCCAAACAATAGAACAATGTTCCTCCGAAGCGGTACGCAAGATTACTTCAGGGCTTGTTCCTTTTAAGAGTACTGCTTTTCCACCTTCCAAGAAGCTACCAAACCAGTGCATTTTCGCTCCTGTGTGATATAGAGGCGGAATACATAAGAATACGTCTTCTTTTCTTGTGCTATGATGATTCTGCTCTACCTTGCATGCATGCATCAAACTGGTGTGATTATGTAAAATTGCTTTCGGAAAACCAGTTGTTCCGGAAGAAAAATAAATCGCTGCATCATCTTCATCATTCAATCGAATCATTGGAGATTGACTAGAACAGTTCATGGTCTGAGCCAAATAATCTTCTGCATAAATTGGTGTGTGTTCACCAACAAAGAACAATAAGCGATTTGTCATAATCTCATCTGCTATTTCTTCCACACGCCCAATAAATTCAGGACCAAATACAAGAATATCTGCTTCTGCAAGTTCCACACAATATTTGATCTCATCTGCGGAATAACGGAAATTTAACGGAACAGCTAATGCACCTGTCTTTAAAATACCAAAATAAATTGGAAGCCATTCTAAACAGTTCATCAAAAGAATTGCAACCTTATCTCCTTTTTTAATCCCTCGTTGAATAAGAAGGTTCGCAAATCGATTCGCTTTTTCATTAAATACATTCCATGTAATTTCACGACGATAATAACTCGGTGAGTTTGACTCAATGAGTTCATATTCCTTCCAAGTTACTCTTCTATTGTCTTTAATCTCAGGATTCACCTCTACGAGACAAACCTCATCTCCATATAATTTACAATTTCGCTCCAAAATTTCTGTAATTGGCATATATGTACCTCTTTTCTCGGATTGTTTTACGCTTTAACGCGTCAACGTATGAAACATTATATCATAAGGGCACAAAAAAAGAAAGACATAAATCTTCCTTTTTTATATTTTGTAAGAAACAAGACTCTTTCTTCTAATAATCTAGGCATGCTCTGTCTTTTACATATGGTCTAACATATGTATCTGCAACCCTCACATGTTCCGGATGCTTTGCATAAATAGCAATATCCTCTGCTTTTTCCAATGTTGTTACAAGGGCAATATCATGCGTGCTTGATGATATTGGATTGCTAACAAATTCAACTGTTAAAAGTCCTGGAACTTTTCCAACAAGTGCTTTTAAATTTTCTTCCATTTCTGCCTTTAATGCAGCTTTATCCTCTTCCTTAATTTCATCCTTAAAATTCCACATAACGATATGATTTACCATAATTTATTCCTCCGTTTATCTGTTATACTCAAATTCTGTATAAAAGTTTATCATATTTACCTTGAAAAAGAAAGATAAAGTGCTATAATAACTTTTGTAATTTTAAAGGGGGATACATATGTCAGACTTACAAACGAAACAAGAAACGCAGGTGAAATTCCGACCACATATCGGTATGCGTAACATGAAAACTGCAATATCAGCAACCTTGGTTGCATTTTTATATTTTTTAATCAAACGTAACCCAACATTCGCCTGTATTGGTGCTGTATTTGGTATGGGTAAGGATATGGAAGATTCAAAATTAAATGGTGGGAACCGTTTATTTGGTACAATCTTCGGTGGTGTCATCGGAATGCTTTTATTCCCGGTTTATACACTCTTTTATCCGGACGGCGGTCATCATATGCTACTACTCGTTTTCATTTTTGTTGGAACAATTTTATTAGTATTAACTAGTTTATTCTTCCAGTGGCCGGGCGCCATTCAACCAGGCGGAGTTGTATTATGTATTATCTTACTTAACACGCCGGTTGATACATATATGTCATATTCATTAAATCGTATCTTAGATACAGCTGTTGGTGTTGTTGTTTCAATACTAATCAACTACTGGTCACCACGTGAACGTGTTGTTCATGTATTGACTAAGATGGGATTACGTAAACATGATGATAAATAGTAAACGATATTTAAAGCTCCTTGCAAAAACAAGGAGCTTAATTAATGTCACTCTATAATTGTATTATCCAAAATATACTGCTCCATAATTGCAGCAGCCATACCAACCAGTTCTGCACATGGACGTTTTTGATAATATTCATCTGTACGTCTATCTGGTGCAGGACTTTCTTTTTCTGTGCCAAGTCCTAACAAGACACGACAAATAATGGAATCATTCTGTGTTTCAAATTCTTTTGCAAGTTGCTGTATTCTTGCATAATGCTCTGTCTTCTTATCGTAATCTTTCGGGTCATCATAACCATATAATACACCTGCAACTAAGAACATTCCTGAAACAGCTCCGCAAACTTCGCGCAAGCGTCCCATACCCCCTCCTAAAGAGGAACTAAGCTTAAGTGCCACATTTCGGTCTATATGTAATTTGTCTTCAAACGCAAGGAAGACTGCCTGTGAGCAGTTATAACCTTCCTTAAATAAATCCATTGCTTTTTTTGCATATATGCTTTTATCTATATCGTTCATATTCTCTTTTTTCCTTTGTTTTATTTATTTTTTGATTTCTTATAAAAGAGAATAGTCAAAATCACACATACAATAATGCCTGCCAAATACGGGATAGCATAAATGAATGCAACATATGGCGGTGCGCTATACCCCATATGTTTAATGCCGCAAAGCATACCGCGATAGTTGTAGGCTACAACCGCACACATAATGTTAGACAGTAAAACTGCCAGTGTTACGAATAAATAACTTAACTTTTTCATAGTATGTACCTCCTTATATCAACATCTAATTATCAAAATAAATATTGCGATTAGTTCTCATAGTAACCTTCTTTACTATACTCTGCCCATTTTAAGTACATTTCCTGATAATTATTTTTAATAAAGGTTTGTATTCTTCTTGTTTCTCTATCGTTAAGAGTTCCTTTATTTTGTATAGTACTATCTCCATTCTCCTTTACAAAAAATTTTGCCGAACCAGCTTCGGTCAATCTCCCGTCACTAGCATGAACATGCATACACTCAATAATACAGTGAGATGTAAAGTACAAATAGTATCCTGCAACTTTAAATTCGTAGTACTTCGGCATTTCATTCCTCCATCAAGTTTATGTTTTTGGTGTAATACTGTTTTACAATTTCTATTTCTATATCATCCATACTCGTATTAAGAACTTTGCCATTTTTTGAAAAATATAAAGCTCGTTTATCATTATTAAGATTTAACACTCTTACATTTTCATTATCTTTAGTAAAAGCATAACCATTGATAATCATATCTGCATTATCCGCTATAGCTTGAATATTACTCATATTTCACACTCACTTTCTTAATTTTATCAACAAATTCATCCGCATCAAAATATAACTTTTCTAATATTGGCATCAAATCAATAAATTCTTCTTCCGGTTTGTCATTATGCGCATACTTAGCTAAGACAACAAGATAACCTTTATCCCATTCTTTTATTTCAATATATTTTTCAAGAGAATACGGTGATTGAAAACGAATGACATAATCCAAATATCTAAAGATAGTATAATCTTTATCATTGCTCAAATATGCTTCTTCAATTATAATCGGTTGGTCTGAATTTTTATCTTTCACTATATAATCTATATTTACTTTGGACATGTTCACACCTCGTTTCTTAATTTACTATATATTATACTTGAGATAACTCTTATTTACAACATACATATAATAATACTTACTTATGATACGGTTCATTTGAAATGATGCGGTAACTTCTATATACCTGCTCCAATAATATCACCCGCATCAACTGATGTGGAAAGGTCATCTTAGAAAAACTAAGAGCATAATTGGACTTGTTTAATACTTCCTTCCCAAGTCCAATGGAGCCGCCAATAATAAAGATAATATGGCTAGTCCCTTGTATACCAAGCTTATCAATCTTATCTGCCAGTTCTTCTGAGGACAACTGCTTTCCTCCAATCTCAAGCGTAATAACATATGCATCGTCTTTTACATATTTCAAGATACGTTCCGCTTCTTTTGAACGGATGCTGTCTTCCACTACTTCACTGGCATTGTCCGGCGTCTTTTCATCCGCAACTTCTATAATCTCTAACTTACAATATTTACTAAGGCGTTTGCTGTACTCTGCGATGGCATCTTTTAAATACTTTTCTTTTATCTTCCCAACAGTTATGACTGTTATTTTCATTGTATTTTCCTCATTTCTCCGTGAAACATAATCTGACCTTCGCCGTTTTTCAATGCGTTTACAAAGTCCTTACCGTCTTTCAATCGTCTCTCGAACCCCACACCGGCACGACCAAGTTTAGGTTCGTCAATTACCCTGTGAACATCACCGCCTGAAGTCATAAGTTTGTTTAACTTGATGGCATCTTGTACCGCCAACTCATTGACTTCATCTGTATCACTGGCATTATAGACTTCAATTCCATCACACACGTCATAACGTGGTGCAAAGTCAGGAACAATATAATCTCTCATTCTATGTGGATGCGCATGAACCAGAATTCCGCCATATTCATGCACTAAGTCCGCATACTCTTCAATTCTTGCTGTATTCAACTCTGGATGACCCAATAAAAAATCCAAATCAATACCATATATTAGTATTTCTTTCCCTTTTCCATAATGATGTTCAATCCCAAAGAATACATCAAAATCCAGTTTTTCACCCTCTTCTTTTGCATCCAGATAGGCATCATAATACATATGCATTCTAGTTTCCCAGTCCAATTCCCTTGGAACACTTGTATTTCCCTTTATAAAATGGTCTGTCAGAATAAGGCCTGCATATCCTGCCTGCTTATAAGCCTTCACAATCTCTTGCGGTGTACATTGTCCGCATGCACTTCCGGTCAAGGAATGCACATGAGTTTCGTATAAAAACATGATTTGTTATCCCCTTTTTATCCAATATAAAAATCCATCACAATCATAGCAATAAATCCAAATATAAGCGAATAGGTAGCCATACGTTCGTATCCATGACTATGTGTTTCCGGAATCATTTCATCACTGACTACATAAATCATGGTTCCACCTGCAAATGCTAATGCAAATGGTAAAATTGCACTTGCTACTGATACTGCAGTAAAACCTATCATTGTTCCTACAATTTCAATTAAACCTGTAAAGCTTGCAATTAAGAAAACACGCCATTTAGGAACACCTGCCATAATAAGTGGTGATACAATAATCATACCTTCCGGAATGTTTTGAAGCGCAATACCAACTGCCACTGTAATAGCATTACTGATATCTTCGCTACCAAATCCAACACCGGCTGCTATTCCTTCCGGCAGATTATGTATTGCAATCGCGATAACAAATAACATAACTTTATTGAGCGAATTCTGTGCTTCAGAATGGGTTTCCTGATCAATCCCCGTGATATGGTGTAAATGAGGAGTGATTTTATCCGCTATATTCAAAAAAATAGCACCTGACAAAATACCCAGAACCGTAATCCAAACATTTCCTTCATCTAACGACGGAATAATCAAGCCTAGTACGGCTGCTGCAAGCATAATTCCCCCGGCGAACCCAAGGATTGCATCATTAAATTTATGTGGAACCTTCTGAAAGATAAATCCGATTAAAACACCTGCGATGGTGGCGCCGCCAACACCGAGTGCTGTTAACATTGCTAATTGCATAAAATTCCTCCTGTGAAATAATCTCGTTATATTATTATATCAGAAAAATAGGGAATTGACACATATTTGAGCAAAATTTTAGGAGGGATACACATATATGCGTTTTCCCTCCTCTACATTCAAACATGAATTTATTTATTGCTTAAATATTCATGAATACCTTGTGCGCCGGCTTTACCTGCTCCCATAGCAAGGATAACAGTTGCTGCACCTGTTACGGCATCACCACCCGCATAAACGCCTTCTTTGGTTGTTTTGCCGTTCGTTTCGTCTGCAACAATACATTTCCATTTATTTACTTCTAATCCTTCTGTTGTAGATGAAATAAGAGGGTTTGGAGATGTACCAAGTGACATAATGACAGTATCTAATTCCATTTCAAACTCAGAGCCTTCCACTACAACCGGACGTCTTCTTCCGGAAGCATCTGGTTCACCGAGTTCCATCTTCACGCATTTCATACCTTTTACATACCCATTTTCATCTACAAGAATTTCGGTTGGGTTTGTCAAAAGATTAAAGATAACGCCTTCTTCTTTTGCATGATGAACTTCTTCCACACGTGCTGGAAGTTCTTCTTCACTACGACGATATACAATATGTACATCAGCACCAAGACGTAGTGCTGTTCTTGCAGCATCCATTGCTACGTTACCACCACCGATAACAGCAACCTTTGTACCAGCTGCAATCGGTGTGTCATAGGATTCATCAAAAGCTTTCATCAGGTTATTTCTTGTCAAATATTCGTTTGCCGAGAATACACCGTTTGCATTTTCACCAGGAATACCCATGAATTTTGGAAGTCCTGCACCTGAACCGATAAACACAGCTTCAAAGCCTTCATCTTCAATCAATTGATCAATTGTCGTTGATTTACCAATTACAACGTTTGTTTCGAATTTAACGCCTAATTCTTTTACTTTATCTATTTCTTTGGCAACAACCTTTTGTTTTGGTAAACGGAATTCCGGAATACCATATACAAGCACGCCACCAAGTTCATGTAACGCTTCAAATACGGTTACTTCATATCCCATTTTTGCAAGGTCACCTGCACAGGTAAGACCTGCAGGACCAGAACCGATAACAGCTACTTTATGGCCGTTTGTGCTTTCTGCTTTTTCCGGTTTAATATCATTTTCCAACGCATAGTCTGCAACGAATCTTTCTAATTTACCAATGGATACAGGTTCACCCTTTAATCCACGGATACATTTACCTTCACACTGAGATTCTTGCGGGCATACACGACCACAAACTGCAGGAAGCGCGGATGATTTACCAATGATTTTGTATGCTTCTTCAAATTCACCCGTTTTCACTTTACCAATGAAACCTGGAATATCAATCGATACCGGACATCCTTGCACACATTTTGCATTTTTACAACCGATACATCTGGAAGCTTCTTCCATTGCTTCTTCTTTGTTATATCCGTAACATACTTCTTCAAAGTTAGTTGCACGTACCTTTGGGTCCTGTTCTCTTACAGGAACTTTCTTTAATACATCAGCCATTATTCGTCACCTCCACAATGTCCACATCCACCATGATGTGTATCGCCTTCTTGAACCTTCAACAATGCACGACCTTCTTTTGTCTTGTACATTTGTTGTCTCTTCATTGCTTGGTCAAAGTCAACTAAATGACCATCAAATTCCGGTCCGTCAACGCATGCGAATTTGACTTCATTTCCTACTTGGAGACGACATGCTCCACACATTCCTGTTCCATCTACCATAATTGGATTCATACTTACGATTGTAGGAATTTCCAGCTTCTTTGTTGTAAGACATGCAAATTTCATCATAATCATCGGTCCGATTGCAACACAAAGGTCATATTTTTTTCCTTCTTCATTTACAAGCTGTTCAATCTTTGATGTAACCATTCCGGCATGTCCGTAAGAACCATCATCTGTGCATGGATAATAATTTCCTGCTACAGCCTTCATTTCTTCTTCTAAGATTAATAAATCTTTTGTTTTGGAGCCTACGATAACATCCGCTTTTACTCCGTGATTATGTAACCATTTCACCTGTGGATAAACAGGAGCTGCTCCAACACCACCGGCTACAAAAAGAATGTTTTTCTTCTTTAATTCTTCGATATCTTCGTTTACAAATTCTGATGCACATCCTAAAGGACCAACAAAGTCTCTGAAGTAATCTCCTTCTTTTAAATGTGCCATTTTTTCTGTTGATGCTCCAATTGTCTGTAAAACAATGGTTACTGTTCCCGCTTCTCTATCGTAATCACAGATTGTAAGAGGAACTCGTTCTCCTTTTTCATCAATTTTTACAATTACGAATTGTCCCGGTTCGCAATGTTTTGCTACTCTTGGTGCTTCTACATCCATAAGATAGATGTTGTTAGCCAACATTTCCGCTCTTTTAATTTGATACATGATATGCCTCCGATCATATTATTTTCACTAGTTCTATCATACCCTTATTTGAATGAAAATACAATAATTATTATGCTATTGTCGCACAGTTTCCACGCAGTTATTCATAAGCATGGCAATTGTCATTGGTCCAACTCCACCAGGTACCGGTGTGATGGCACTTACCTTTCCAATTACATCATCAAAATCCACATCCCCGCAGAGTTTGTTGTTCTCATTACGATGAATACCAACATCAATGACTACAGCGCCTTCTTTTACGTACTCAGCAGTTACAAATTTCGGTTTCCCAATTGCCGCAACAAGAATATCCGCGCGTTTTGTTATTTCTTTTAAATCTTTTGTTCTGGAATGTGTGATGGTTACTGTCCCATTTTCGCGAAGCAATAACATTGCCATCGGCTTCCCAACAATGTTGCTTCTTCCAATTACAACACATTCTTTTCCTTCGATATCAATACTTGAACGCTTCAGCAATTGAATTACACCTGCCGGTGTACATGGCAAGAACCCTTTACTTCCAATACACATATTCCCTACAGTTTCCGGATGAAATCCGTCTACGTCTTTTTCTGGAACAATTGAATGAATAACTATATTTTCATCAATATGTTTTGGTAATGGCAGCTGCACTAAGATACCGTTTACCATCTCGTTATGATTCAATTCATCAATAATTGTAAGCAACTCTTCCTGTGAAATCTGTTCATCTAATTCGTAGGAAAGAGATTCGATGCCAATATATGCACATGCTTTCTTTTTGTTATTTACATACACACAAGAGGCCGGGTCATTTCCAACTTGAATTACTGCAAGGCAAGGTGTGATACCTTTCGCCTTTAAATCAGCAACCTCTGCTTTTAATTCATCCTTAATTTGTGTTGATATAAGCTTTCCATCAATTAATTGTGCCATAACTATCCTTACTCCTAGAATAAACCGGTAATTACACCATCTTCATTAACGTCAATGCCATTCGCTGCTGGAACCTTTGGAAGACCCGGCATTGTCATAATTGCTCCCGTAAGAGCAACAACAAATCCAGCACCTGCATTTACATATACTTCTCTGATATGAATCTTGAAGTTTGTTGGTCTTCCAAGCAATGCTGCATCATCTGACAGTGAATATTGATTTTTAGCCATACAAATTGGTAAATTACCATATCCCATCTCTGTAATCTTAGCTAATTGTTTATCTGCTGCAGGTGCAAATTCCACGCCGTCAGCACCGTAGATTTCTTTTGCAATGGTCTCAATTTTTTCTTTTAAGGAGAGTTCATCCTCATAAATTGGTTTGAAGTTGCTTTCCTTTGTTTCTAATGTATGGATTACTTTTTCAGCCAAGGCAATTCCGCCTTCGCCACCTTTTGCCCAAACTTCAGAAAGCGCAAACTCACATCCTCTTTCTTCACAGAAGTTGCGGATAAATTCATATTCAGCTTCTGTATCTGTCACAAATGAGTTCAATGTAACCACCACAGGAACACCGAATTTTTGAACATTTTCTATATGTTTTTCTAAGTTTACAATACCTTTAGCAAGTGCACTTAAGTTTTCTTCATTCAAGTCTTTCTTAGCAACACCACCGTTATATTTCAATGCGCGAACCGTAGCAACCAAAACAACTGCATCTGGTTTTAAACCACTCATTCTACATTTGATATCCATGAATTTTTCAGCACCAAGGTCAGCACCGAATCCAGCTTCTGTAATTGCTATGTCGGCAAGCTTTAATGCCATCTTTGTAGCAATCACACTGTTACAGCCGTGTGCGATATTTGCAAATGGTCCACCATGTACTAAAGCTGGTGTATGCTCTAATGTTTGAATCAGATTCGGCTTAATTGCATCCTTAAGAAGTGCAGTCATTGCACCTGTTGCCTGTAATTGTTCTGCCGTAACAGGTTCTCCTGCAAAATTATATGCAACCACAATTTTTCCCAGACGCGCTTTCAAATCATTAATATCGCTAGCAAGACAAAGAATTGCCATGATTTCAGATGCAACTGTAATGACAAAATGGTCTTCTCGAACCATTCCATCCATCTTATTTCCAAGTCCAACAACAACGTTACGAAGCACACGGTCATTCATATCAAGACAACGTTTCCAAACGATTTGTCTTGGATCAATTTGAAGTGCATTTCCTTGTTGAATATGATTATCTAACATTGCAGCAAGCAAATTGTTTGCAGATGTGATTGCATGGAAATCACCTGTAAAATGAAGATTTAAATCCTCCATCGGTACAACCTGTGCATATCCGCCGCCGGCTGCTCCGCCTTTTACACCAAAACATGGTCCTAGAGAAGGTTCACGAAGTGCAATAATCGCTTTTTTATTTAATTTTGCCATTGCCTGGCCAAGTCCTACAGAGGTTGTTGTTTTTCCTTCCCCTGCCGGTGTTGGATTAATTGCTGTAACAAGTACTAATTTACCGTTTGGACGGTCTTTAATTTCTTCCCACAAATCATCAGATAATTTTGCTTTATACTTCCCATACAGCTCCAAATCATCTTCTTTGATTCCAATACTCGCTGCAACCTCCTTAATTGGTTTCATCACTGCTTCCTGTGCAATCTGTATATCTGTCTTCATTATGAATCCTCCTCATGTTTTCTTTGTTTTTATACATACTCGTCAATGTATTCTTCAAATTGTTCCATTGACATTAATACTTTTCTCGGCTTTGTTCCCTCTTCTGGTCCGACAACGCCCGCTTCTGCAAGCTGATCCATGATTCTAGCTGCACGATTAAATCCAATCTTGAACTTTCTCTGCAGCATTCCAATGGAACCTTTATCACTTTCAATAACAAATTGTCCTGCGTACACAAAATATTCATCTCTATCATCAGCACCGCCATCTGCAAATCCACCACCGGAACTTGTCTGTGCGGAATTGATATGATTAGTGATATCCTCATTGTATTGTGCACCATCACCGTTACTTACCAAATAATCAACTACTGCCTGCACCTCTTGGTCAGATACAAATGAGCCTTGTACACGAGCCGGTTTTGGATAACCCGCAGGATAGAACAACATATCACCTTTGCCGAGTAGCTTTTCAGCACCATTCATATCAATAATGGTTCTGGAATCCACACCGGATGATACCGAAAATGCAATTCTGGAAGGCATATTCGCTTTAATAAGTCCGGTAATAACGTTTACAGATGGACGTTGTGTTGCAACCACCAAATGAATGCCACAGGCTCTCGCAAGCTGTGCCAAACGACAGATCGCATCTTCCACTTCTCCCGGTGCAACCATCATAAGGTCTGCAAGCTCGTCAACAATAATTACAATCTGTGGTAATTTTTGCGGTTTTTCTTCTTGTGTCTCTATATCTTGCACAGATTCAACTTTTGCATTATAGCCTTTCAAATCACGTACATTGTAATCTGCAAACAGTTGATAACGTCTTGTCATCTCAGCCACTGCCCAGTTTAATGCACCAGCGGCTTTTTTAGGATCTGTAACTACCGGTATTAATAAATGCGGTATTCCGTTATATACTTTAAGTTCAACCACCTTCGGGTCAATCATGATTAATTTAACCTCTTCCGGACTTGCCTTGTACAAAATACTCATAATTAAAGTATTAATACAAACTGATTTACCGGAACCTGTAGCACCTGCAATCAAAACGTGAGGCATCTTTGCAATATCTGCCACAACAACTTTTCCTGCAATGTCACGTCCCGCAGCAAAAGCAATTTTTGACGGATGTGTTTTAAATTCGCTGGATTCCAATAAATCGCGAAGCATAACCGCCGTATTTTCCTTGTTTGGAACTTCAATACCTACAGCCGCTTTACCAGGAATCGGTGCTTCAATACGGATATCTGAAGCTGCAAGATTTAATTTGATATCATCTGCAAGACTGACAATTTTACTAACCTTAACACCCATTTCAGGCTGTAATTCAAAACGTGTCACTGACGGACCACAGCTGACATTCGTTACCGTCGCTTTTACATTAAATGTCTGCAAGGTCTGTTCTAATTTGCGAGCTGTTTCTCTCAAATATGTATCTGAATCACCACCGGATGCTTTTCCTCTTGTAAGTAAATTCATCGGTGGGAACTTGTAAGCTTTTTTCGGTTTTTCAACGTTCTTCTTTATCTCTTTTTCAACATTCTCAGCCTCAGTCGCAGCACTTTCGCGACTTTCGATTGTACTTCTTCTTTTTCTCGTAACCGGTTCCTCTTTTTCAGGTTCTACAAAATCCTCTTCCTCAGCAACCGGTGTGGCTCTGTCAATCACAAGTTCCGCCGGTTCCTCAGGTGCAAACAATGTTTCTTTTGAACCTGCAGGTGGCTCTATCTCGTGCATATCATCCACAGACGGTGCAGTTTTATCAAGTGTTGTGTTAAAGGATACGCCGGTAACAACCTTGTCAACACGCTTCTGTTTCTCCACACGTTGTTTTTCGCTTGATTCTCTTCTTCGTTTCGCATCCTCTTTTGCTGTTTGATATACTTTTTCGCCCTCTTTTTTTACCATTCCAACAAATGATTTGCCTGTAAGAAGAACAAATGAAATAATAAATAAAACAAAAACAACAATATATGTACCAACAACACCAACAGCTGGGCATAACAGGTTAACAAGTAAGCCGCCCAACCAGCCGCCGCCATCCTTGTGTATGCTAGATAAACTATATATGTCCTTTAATGTTGTACTAGGATCATATCCATTAATAATTAATTGGAATAATGTACAGCACATAAGAAATACAGCCATGCAGGAACACGCTTTAAAATATGCCTGTTTGTTGCCTTTATTTGACAAAACAAAAGTTATTCCTATAAATGCTAATATCGGAACAATATATGCCATAAACCCAAATACACCAAATAAAAATGCAGATAACGCATCTCCAATGAATCCACCTATACCAAAGTGTGAAATCATTGCAAAGATGCATACCGCTAAAGAAACTAATATGGTGATTTCATCACGCATAAAATTTTGCTTTTGTGTGCTTTGCGTATTATTTGCTTTTGTATTTACATTTCGCTTCGACTGCGTTTTTTTTCTTTTCTTAGTTGATGCCATGAGTATCCCCCTTGTCTCTTAACCATACTATTATAGCATTATTGGAAACTTGTGTCATCACCATTTTTGGAGAAATTTACAATCAATTCATGCAATTTTCGAAGTGCTTCTTTGATTCCGCCAACTTCGTCAATCAATCCTTCTTTTACTGCTTCTTCACCTTCCAACATTGTTCCCACATCCTTTACAAGCTCTGTTGGATTTAACATTAACTCTTCCACACGTTTTTGTGAAATGTTAGAATGTGTAGAAATAAATTTCGTAATACGGTCTTGAGTTTTTATCATATTCATTAAACTTTGCTGTACACCAATAAACATGCCGTTTGAACGAACCGGATGAATTACCATAGTTCCACTTGGCACGATAAATGAATAGTTTGTTGCCACAGCCAATGGCCCGCCAATGGAATGACTTCCTCCAAGCACCAACGAAACCGTCGGTTTACTTAAGGAAGCAATCATTTCCGCAATTGCCAATCCCGCTTCCACATCGCCGCCAAGGGTATTTAATAAAAAAAGAGCCCCATCAATCTCTGTTGTTTCTTCTAATTCTGCTAACTGTGGTAATAAATGATCATATTTTGTAGACTTTGTATTATTTGATGCCACATCGTGTCCTTCGATTTCACCAATAATCGTGAATACTTTGATTTTATGTTGTTCATTACCGTTTTCTAATTCAATAGTTCCGGTTTCTTTTATTTCTTCTTGCTGTTGATTATTCATATTTGCATACTTCCTTTATATTTGATGATAAAATGACTAATACTTGTAGTATGCCAACATTTCTTAAAAATATAAGTTATAAAACAACGAGGCGGGATTTATTAAAATCCCGCCTCTACTATTTACATTATCTAAACACAATCTAATGCCTGTTTTAAGTCATCAATAATATCTTCAATATTTTCGGTTCCAACGCTAAAACGAATTAAGTCTGGTTGAACACCTGCTTCTAACAATTCCTGGTCGTTCATCTGACGATGTGTATGGCTTGCAGGATGAAGCACACAGCTTCTGGAATCTGCAACGTGTGTTACGATTGCAATCATTTTCAGTGCATCCATCATCTTCACACAGGCATCTCTTCCACCTTTTACCCCAAAAGTAATAACGCCACAGGTTCCGTTTGGCATATATTTCTGTGCCAAATCATAGTATTTGTCACCTTCTAAAGATGGACAGTTCACCCATGCAACCTTTTCATGTGACTGTAAAAATTTCGCTGCATTGACAGCATTTTCGCAGTGTCTTGGCATTCTGAGATGTAATGTTTCTAAACCTAGATTAAGTAAAAATGCGTTTTGTGGAGACTGAATAGAACCTAAATCTCTCATCATCTGTGAAGTTGCCTTTGTAATGTAGGCACCTTTACCAAAACGCTCTGTATATACAAGTCCATGGTAAGTTTCATCCGGAGTTGTAAGTCCCGGGAATTTGTCAGCATGTGCATCCCAGTCAAAATTTCCGCTATCTACAATACATCCACCAACTGCTGTTGCATGACCATCCATATACTTTGTTGTAGAATGTGTAACAATATCTGCTCCCCATTCAAACGGTCTGCAGTTAATTGGAGTTGCAAATGTATTATCAATAATAAGTGGAACCCCATGTGCGTGGGCAACCTTTGCAAATTTTTCAATATCAAGCACATTAAGTCCAGGGTTAGCAATTGTTTCGCCTACAACAGCCTTTGTATTGTCCTGGAATGCTGCACTTAATTCTTCTTCCGAGCAATCCGGGTCAACAAAAGTTGCACTAATTCCCATTTTACGAATTGTGTGTGCATATAAATTATATGTACCGCCATACACAGCTGATGAACATACGATATGGTCTCCTGCTTCAGCTATATTTATAATTGCATAAAAGTTTGCTGCCTGACCAGAAGATGTTAGCATGGCTGCCACACCACCTTCCATATCACAAATCTTTGCTGCAACTGCATCGTTAGTTGGATTCTGAAGTCTGGTATAGAAATATCCAGAATCCTCCAAATCAAAGAGTTTACCCATTGCATCACTGTTCTCATACTTAAAGGTAGTGCTTTGATATATTGGAATTACTCTTGGTTCTCCATTTTTTGGTGTGTATCCGGACTGAATACATTTTGTTTCAATTCTATAATCACTCATCCTGTTTTTCCTCCATCTGTCTATTCATCCCAGTTGTGGTAAACTTCTTGAACATCATCATCTTCTTCCAGAAGGTCTAATGTTTTCTGAATGTTTTTAATATCCTTTTCGTCCGTTAATTCCACATAGGTCTGTGGAATCATGGTTACTTCAGCATTAACCATTGGAATACCTGCTTCTTCCAATGCAAGACGTACATCACTAAAGGAATCCGGATCAGTTAAGATTTCAAAGCTGTCTTCCTCTTCAATAAAATCTTCTGCTCCTGCATCTAAAGCTGTCATCATCAAATCATCTGCATCTAATTCGCATTCCTCTTTATCTACAATAATTTGACCTTTCTTGTCAAACATAAAAGAAACACATCCGGATGTTCCAATATTACCATTTCCCTTTGTAAATGCATTACGAACATTTGAAGCGGTACGATTTCTATTGTCTGTTAATGTTTCTACAATAATTGCAGTTCCGTTAGGACCATATCCTTCATATGTAATATGTTCGTAGTTGGAAGCATCTGCATCACCAATTGCTTTTTTAATACTTCTTTCAATGTTATCATTTGGCATGTTGTTAGCTTTTGCTTTTGCAATCACGTCACGAAGTCTGCTGTTATTTGCAGGGTCTGCTCCGCCGCCTTCCTTAACAGCAACAGCAAGTTCTCTACCGATTTTGGTAAAGATTTTACCCTTTGCCGCATCGTTCTTTTCTTTTTTATGTTTAATGTTAGCAAATTTTGAATGTCCTGACATTTCTTTTCCCTCTTTTCATTTTATCTCAAACACTTGTACATTCTAGCACTCTTTTATCAATTTGTACAGTTTTATTAGTTATGTAATTCCAAACTAACTCTCAATGCATTTTCAACCTGACACATTAATTTGTTATCTACATGACAAATAAAATCCTTTAATCGCACTTTATCGATGGTTCTCACCTGTTCTAACAGTACCACAGAATTTTTTACGAGATGATATTTACTCGCATCTATTTCCACATGTGTAGGCAGCTTCGCCTTGTTCATCTTAGAAGTAATTGCTGCACAGATTACCGTCGGACTATGTCGGTTTCCAACATCGTTTTGTATAATCATTACAGGGCGAATACCACCCTGCTCCGAACCGACAACAGGACTTAAATCTGCATAAAAAATATCTCCACGTTTGATTTGCACTTATTTTCACACTCCGATTAATTAAGATATTTTCATTATTTCCCTCTTTTTCGGATGTATTCAAATAACCTTTTATTTTAAGCAAAATAATCAACTTGTTCAGACACTTTTCCGTTTCTCACAAAAACTCGTGGAATACGTTTGCCTAAATCACAGACGAATTCATAATTGAATCTGCCGGACAGCTCACTCAATTCCTCTACTGTAATTGTTTCATTTCCATCCTTGCCTATCAAAGTCACGGTATCACCGAAGTTGACTCCATCAATGTCCGTTACATCAACCATGAACTGATCCATGCACACACGGCCTACAATTGGAGCCTTTTGTCCGCGTATTAATACATAGCCAATATTAGACAAACTCCTTGGATATCCATCGGCGTAACCAACCGGAATTGTTGCAATTTTCATATCTCGTTCAGAAATATATGTACCGCCATAACTAATAGGTGTTCCTGTAGGTATTTCTTTTACAAATGCCACATGGCTTTTCAGTGCAAGTGCTGGTTTTAGCATCACATTGTCCTTATTTACTTCTTCAGATGGATACAAACCATATGTAGAAATTCCTGCCCGTACCAAATCGAAATTGGCTTCCGCGACATCAATAATTGCTGCACTATTCGCACAGTGCTCATATTGAAATGTGACATTATTCTCTTGTAATTGCTCTGTCATCCAAATGAAATCTTTCACCTGTTTTTGCGTAAAGGTTTTATCTGTTTCATCTGCCTTTGCAAAATGTGTAAAAATGCCTTCCATACAGACATTTTTCAAACCTGCAATTCGCGTAATCGTATCAACAGACTCCTCATTTATATCAAATCCCAGCCTTGCCATTCCCGTATCTAATTTAATGTGCATATAAGCTGTCATGTTTTCTCTTTCCGCCATCTGCGAGATAGACACAGCCATATCTTCTGTATACACATTCATGCGGATATCATGCTTCAACATTTCCATATATTGATCAGGAAAAACACATCCCAGAACTAAAATTGGTTTTTGAATGCCCTCTGCCCTCAAAACAACTGCTTCGTCCAACGTAGCTACCGCAAATCCCCAGATATAAGGAACTTCTTTCAGCATCTGTGCTATCTGAACAGCACCATGTCCATAACCATCTGCTTTGATAACCGCCATTATTTTTGTGTCTGTTTTTAAATTCTGTTTCATGCTCTCCATATTAGACGCAATGGCATCTAAATCAATTCTTGCATAAACTCTGCTGTATGTCTTCAATCTATTCACCTCTTACATATATAATTAAACTATATTCCTCTTCTCTGATTTCTTGCTTGACCGGAATACAATTTTACATGAAAACGTGCCAGAAAGTATGCATATCATACTCACCCGCACGTTTCACCTGACAATTATTCTGTAATGCCCTCTCCGCTATGCCCGATCTTGTATGAGAGTCTCATTAAACTATCTGAAAGATGTACATTTTCTACGATGATACTTTTCGGTAATTTCAAATCCGTATGTGCAAAATTCCAAATACCTTTAATTTCCGTATCAGAAAGTAAATCTGCAACATCACTTGCTTTCGTCTTTGGAATAGTCAATACTGCAATCTCAACATGGTTGTCTCTAATAAATTCTTTCAAATTATCCATCATGCGAATTGGAATACCACGAATCGAAACTCCTTCCAATCGAGGATTCACATCAAAAATTCCTTTTAATACAAATCCGCTTGTCTCAAAAGATGAATAATTAGCCAATGCCTGTCCAAGATTACCGGCACCGATAATTATGAAGTTGTGGCTTTCATCCAACCCAAGTATTTTGCCAATCTCCGTATGAAGATATTTGACATTGTATCCATACCCTTGTTGTCCAAAGCCTCCAAAGTTGTTCAAGTCCTGCCTTATCTGAGAAGCTGTTACATTCATTTTCTTACTTAAATCACTTGATGAAATGCGTTCCACCTCATTATCAAGCAAATCTCCAAGATAACGGTAATATCGAGGGAGTCTTTGAATGACTGCCTGTGAAATTCCTCTATCTTCCACTTGAATCACCTTCCTGTCTTTTTATAACCTGAATTTTATTATATAGAATTGTTTATCCAAAGTCAATTTTTTCATTGTTTTTTATGGGGTTTTCAGTATAATGATAAGGAGTACATTTATTATATCCAGGAGGTAAGATATGATTCTTGCATGCCATAATATTTCAAAGGCATTTGGAGACCAGATTATAGTGAAATCCGGTTCCTTTCATATAGAAGAGCGCGAGAAAGCTGCATTAATCGGGCTAAATGGTGCGGGTAAATCCACCATATTAAAAATGATTATGAAAGAGTTAGATACTGATGAAGGTGACATCATTTTATCAAAAGGCAAAACTATTGGTTATTTGTCTCAGCACCAAGATTTATCTGCTCATCATTCCATTCTTGAAGAATTAAAATCAGCGCGAACTGAAATCATAGAAATGGAACGTCAGATTCGAACAATGGAGTTGGAAATGAAACATTTAGAAGGCGAGCAACTAGAATCACGTCTTCACTCCTATCATCTTCTGACACAACGCTTTGAACAAGAAAATGGCTATGCTTTCCAGAGTGAATTGGTTGGCGTTTTAAAAGGATTAGGTTTCCGTGAAGAAGAATTCACAAAAGATGTGAATACATTATCGGGCGGGCAAAAGACACGTGTCGCCTTAGGTAAGCTTCTTTTAACAAAACCAGATGTATTACTTTTGGACGAGCCAACAAACCACTTAGATATGAATTCCATAGCATGGCTTGAAAATTATCTGCTGAACTATGTCGGTGCAGTCCTGATTGTATCCCATGACCGTTATTTCTTGAATCGTGTAGTTTCAAAAGTAATTGAAATTGAACATGGCAACATTATGATGTTTAAAGGTAATTATTCCGAGTTTGCAGAGAAGAAAAAAATAATTCGCGAAGCGCAAATCAAGGAATATCTGAATCAACAACAGGAAATCAAGCATCAGGAAGCTGTCATTGAAAAACTGCGCTCTTTTAATAGGGAAAAATCTATTAAACGTGCGGAAAGTCGTGAAAAAATGCTCGATAAAATGGAACGGATAGAAAAACCAATTGAAAATCAAGGTGAACTTCATTTTTCATTGGAACCATCTTGTGTCAGCGGAAATGATGTTTTGTCTGTAGAAAATTTAAGTAAAGCCTTTGGTTCTAATAGCTTGTTTCAAAATATTTCCTTTGAAATAAAACGTGGGGAACACGTTGCTATCATTGGTGACAATGGAACCGGTAAAACAACCTTACTTAAAATTTTAAATGAAGTAATTGCTGCTGATTCCGGTGTTTTTAAACTAGGAACAAAAGTGAAAATCGGCTATTACGACCAAGAGCATCATGTGTTACATATGGACAAGACTATCTTTGATGAGATATCCGATGACTACCCGAATCTTACAAATACACAGATTCGTAACACTCTTGCTGCTTTTCTATTTACCGGCGACGATGTATATAAACTCATTCAAGATTTGAGCGGTGGCGAGCGCGGACGGGTTTCTCTTGCAAAACTGATGCTGTCTGAAGCCAATTTCCTTATATTGGACGAGCCAACAAACCATTTAGATATCGCCTCAAAGGAAATCTTAGAAAAGGCATTAAACGAATACACCGGAACCGTTTTATATGTTTCCCATGACCGTTATTTTATTAATCAGACTGCTACACGTATTCTGGATTTGGTAAACAAGAGTCTGGTGAATTATATCGGAAATTATGACTATTATTTAGAAAAAAAGGATGCCTTAACTGCAGCATATACAAATACAAGTTCTTCAGCAATTGTACAGCCTGCCACTCCTTCTTTGTCTGAAACAAAGCTGGACTGGAAAGCACAAAAAGAAGAACAGGCAAAAATGCGCAAACGGCAGAACGAACTAAAGAAGGTTGAAGAACGAATTAGTTTGCTCGAGGAAAGGGATGCACAAATTGATATAGAGCTGTCCAACCCTGATATTTTTACCAACAGTGTGAAATGTCAAGAATTATCTACAGAGAAAGCTTCTATTTTGGAAGAATTAGATTCCCTGTATGAAACATGGGAATCATTGGCTGAATAAATCATTTTT
>JAEIGA010000088.1_pt1 | contig 119738 bp, 165 predicted proteins | sample 9270691 | NCBI WGS metagenome assembly JAEIGA01 (sample SAMN17057246, study PRJNA624740) | gut metagenome | biome: biome; isolation source: fecal sample | host: Bos grunniens | place: China: Xizang | collected 2019 | reverse complement strand
TGCAATTGGAATTGGTCTATTCTTAAGTTCTTCAATGGCTATATTTATAGCGTCAACTTTATCATCAATTTTTACATCTAAATCACCAACAACTTTTGTTACAGCTTGGTTTTCAATTGGATTAGTAGAATTTACATTTAACTCTGCGTCAACAGCAATGGCTCTTTCATGATTTGCTAAATAAATCCAATGTGCGCCATCATAAAACCACATGTCAGAAATTTTTACATCTTCTTCTGTGGTTACTACTTTGCCAGGATACATATTACCATCTGGCATATAGTTTACAGCGCCTTCACCTTCAGCAACAGTACCAATAATAAAATAATTACCTGTCTGATATTCAAATCCTTCATTCAAATATCTAGCAATACCAGTATCACAATCCCAAATAGCTAAGAATTGACCAATAGATGATAATGTATCAATCTGGGTTTGTAATCTACCTTCTACATCTTGTATGTTGGTTTCTAGTCTTTTAGTAGATGTTGAAAAATCTTGCTCTAAATTCTGAATTGCATCATCAAATTTATTATCTAAATTTTGATAATTTGTTGACATATCAATATCAAGTGATTGTATACTGTTATTGATATTAACAAACTTATCATTTAAATCTTCTTGGTCCGATATATTACCTGTAATATCACCCCAATTAACTTCAGATATACCACCCGCAGCATCCGACCAAACTAACATATCTTCATTTTCATCGTAAACTAAAGTTTGGCCATTTGATGGGCTATTTATATCAGTGAATCGGCTATAAGGTATTACACCATTTTCATATAATAATTTATAATCTTTGAATTGTAATGTATTTGCATCATAATTTGTGCCTACACCAAGCTGTACTGCAAAACCAGCACCTTCATCAACTATAGCTGAACTTCCCAGTGCGACACTATCTTGTCCACGTGCATATGATTGGTTTCCGATAGCTACTGCATTAGTAGATGTAGACTCAGAATTAAGACCTATTGAAACTGTACCGAAGTCATTAGCGTTCGCTCTAGTACCTAATGCAATACCATGTCTGGCAGAAACAGAAGAATTCCCAACAGCTATACCTTCATCACCTACAACTTTCGCTTCTGTACCAATAGCTACACTACTCAACATTTTGGCTTCTGTTTTTTTACCAATAGCTATAGTATTCTCGGAACTAGCTTTTGCATTATAACCAAGAGCAATAGCGTGTGATTTATTAGTTGCAGCATAACCACCAATTGCGATTGATTCTAATCCATCTGAATTAGCTTGGGATGCATAACCAATTGATACGCCTGTGGAGCTTCCACAATTTGCTCTACTACCAATTGTAACACTATTCATACTACCTGATGTAATATAACCTATAGCAATACTTTCAGTTGCACCTCTAGCATTACTACCAATCGCTATACCATATTTATTACCTTCTGCTACAGTAGAATTTTGTCCAATAACTATTGAGAAAGGACCATCTGCATAAACGCTTCTACCGATTGCTATAGTGTCATTACTTCTACTCATAGCCTCAAAACCTACAGCAACTACAGGTTGAGAAGAATCTATATTATAATCACAATAAGTTGGGTTTGTTTGAGCAGAATACCCTGCTGCAAAACTATACTGAGCTCCAGCAACAGCATTTCTTCCAATTGCCGTTGCGTCATAATTTTGTGCTTGTGCACCTATACCAATAGCTGTAGAATGAAAACTATAACCACTGATTTTTGAATCTGGCCCGATAACAACATTCGCACCATGAGGAGAGTTAGATTTAGCATTGGTACCAATAACTATAGAATCTGGGCCAACAGCTACTGCATTCGTACCTATGGCTAGCGCTGATTTTGCTTGCGCCGAAGTAGCTGTACCTAAAGATATCGCTTTTTCTGCAGTACTTACTACATTATCACCTATCGCGATACTATTTTGCTCCATTTGCCCTTCAGCATTATTATCGGCATTAGCATTAGCATTATTTCCAATAGCTATTGAATAAGCCACTTTTGCCTTTGCGTTTTTACCAATAGCAATAGCACCAGCTATATCTTCAGAAGGAGTATCTGTACCGGTTGAAGCACTGTTACCAATAGATATAGAATCAGCTGTTCTTGTTGAAGCACCATAACCAATAGCAACACCTTGTGATGCATATACTCCACCATCTGACACTAAAGCAACAGAATTTGGTTTAGTTACCGTTGCACTATACCCTAGAGCCGTAGAATATCTAGTAAGAATATTTTTACCATCATCTCTATCTGAAGTGACCCAAGCGCCATAACCCATAGCGACACCATATTCAGATTCAGCAACTGCGTTAACACCTATAGAAGTTGAAGCAAATGATTCAGCACTAGTATTATGCCCTATAGCCAAAGCTTGTGATACATCTGAATTATTTTTAACTGCTTTTTCCCAAGATAAATTTTCACCATCAGTATGTAAGAATTTACCTGCATTCCCGGCTTGATCTGGTAATACAACACCTTCTGCTGTTCCTACAACTTTTAAAACAGCAGGCGTCATTTCTGTAGTTCCCATATATACTTTAGCCATGTTATATTACCTTTATCCTTTTATAAATCGAAATAGATTGTTGCTCCTGCAAAGCCCCATTTATCTGCATAACCATCACATGCTTCGATTGCCGCTTGATTTGCTGCAGCAAAATGTATTTCACCAGTATATGATGCACTTGTATTCCAAATACTTTTAGTAAACTCTATAGCATTTGGAAAGTTCCATATAGTGCCATTCATGCCTACATTACCAAATGTTGATTGATAATATGCTGTACCCCCACTTATTTTCTTTATCGATGGAAATGTTACTACAGTATCACTAAAAAATGATATAAAACTGGTGAAAGAACCATTTCCACTAATTTCTTCCAATAACGGAAAAGTCTCTTCTATATTGACATTTTTTGCAAATGTTCTAAGGCCGTTATTAAAAGCCGATGGCCCTGAAACTATTTTTAATTTATTAAAAGTAATTTTAGCATAGGGGCAATTGTAAAAAGCATTATTAAAAGATTTATCTGTTGTTATACTTTCTAAATTATTAAATTCAGCTTTTGTTAAACTCATACAATTCGAAAATGCATTTACAAAATCATTCATAAATAAAGTAGTCAAATCGTTAGCTATAACTTGTTTTATTTTAGTACTATTAAATTTATTCTCAAAAATATTAGATACATTGAAACCTTTCACGCCCGTTAAATCTAATATAAATTCATTTGTAGGTTTTTGTAAGAAACCGTTCTCATCAACATCACCTAAAAATGCATTAACACTTGCACCAAACTTTAATTTTGGAACTTCTTCTACTTTAACTATTGCGGGAGCGCCTTGGGAATCTCCAACATATAACTTAGCCATTATAGATTACCATTGTCTGAATGTTATTTTTGTTTGATCTACATTTGACCAACTCGCTTGACTTCCATCTGTAGTTAAAAATTTACCAGCATTACCAGATTGATCAGGCAATGTTTCAACTTCTGATAATTTATCCCAAGAAGTACCATTCCAAGCATAGTTAGCGCCTGTTTCAGCAACATCATAAATATCGCCTGGTTCTGCATCAGTTGGTAAATCGTTGTATGTAGCGACTTGACCTTTATATCTCAAATATGGTTGTTCTTTAGATCCACCTGTACCTAATGCAACATTACTGCTATATAATAAAGACATATTTAATTCTCCTTATTATTTAATAAATCTAGGATCTACACCCATTTTAATCCAAATAGCAGAAGCATTACCTTCAAAACCAAACCATTCTGGTAAACTAGATAACAAATGAATACCTTCGTTTAAAGTATCACCTGTTGATACTAATTCAGACCATTCTGGTGTGATTAATTTACCGTCTTCTGCAGTTTCAGTTACGTTTGAACCTTTAACATTTACAGATCCACCAATAACTTGTACAGAGCATACTGCAATACTAGGGCTTTGACATTTATATACTGTATTAGTTTCGACTTTAATTGCCATTTCTAAAACCTTATTGTAAAATTAAAACTTGCTTATAGTATAGACAAGCAAGTTGATAAGATTTAGAATTTAATCAAAAAAATCTAATCGCGCTTCTATACTACCGATTTATACTTTATAGAACCACATTAGATTGAAATAGATATAATAACTGAAATAAAAAATATAATAAAAACCTGCCGTCAAAAAGGAGGAAAATAACGGCAGGTCAGACTGTCGGATGTGTAACACTGAATTAACAAATGATATATCAAAAATCCGACGATATATAGAACTATACTAATTATTTTTTAGTACACTTTAGGAATTTTACTTTAATATCCGAAGTTTCTTTGGGCAATTCTTCTTCTGGATAATTAATAAATTCCGTATTCCATCCTTCTTTTAAATATCGAATAATATCTATTGGAAAACGAACATATTTATCTGGATCATTGTTTATTTTTTCAACCATATCATTACTATCTACTTGAGTTAAATAAATAGTATCGATAAAATTATTTTCTAAACAATATTTATAAATCGATCTTCCACCGCAAATAAATATTTTTTTATGACCAAAAACTTCAGCCAGTTTAATACCTTCTTCAATAGAAGATACTTTAATATATTGCCCGTTTTCTGTATCTACAACTTCAGTCTTATATTCTGGATTACATACAATATTATAACGACCTGCTTGTGGGTATTTAGGTAAACCAAAAAATGTTCTATCCCCAAATAAGCACGGATATCCCATTGTAGTTTTCTTATAATGATAAAAATCTTGTCTAGAATGCCAAGGCATTTTATCTTCAATTCCAATTACATTATCTGGACCAATTGCAAAAATAGCACATACTTCAATCATACTGTACCTCTTTTTCTTAATAATCTACCAACGTAAGTTTCACCCATATCTTCTAAAGTATCTTTATATGTAGCTTTCTTTGTAACTTTATGGGATTTAAGATCTGATAGTTGTTTATTAACCAATGCAGGACTGATGTTAAATTTTGCTTTATAAGTAGATGATAATGACTTAATAAAAGTTAAAGTTTTAACAGAATGCAATCCAGCTTTATATAAAAATATTTTACCAAGAATTACTATCTTTTTATCGATTCCTTGTGTATCTTGCTGCCCATAAAACTTTGCAATTGCTTTTGTATATTTACCGCCTTCATAATGTGTACTAATTTCAAGAGCACGGTCTATAACAGAATTAACGTGTGTTCTGTCTACAAGATATTCTCCTGAATTACTCGGATCTTTAACTACATCTAATAAAGATTTATTTGTATCTGTTTTTTCTCCATCTAATTTAAAATCTAACGAAGTCTTAAATAAACTGGCTTCTGGATTTTGAGTAGCTAAGAATGCGCGATGACGACGTTCTCCTGTGATAGACATACGACAAATATAAACAAACTCTTTATATTGAATATATCCATCTGATTTATTAGGATTTCCAACAATAGGAATAACAGTAGAACTTTTCTTTAAATTTTCTGGGTGAAACCAACGTTCTCTATAAAAATTACAAATTTTAACATATTTCAACCAAAACTCTGATGACCAATCTTCTGCATCACCACTACCATTATTCATTAAAAAACCGTTGTATGTGATATAGTTTTTTAAATATGTTGCAATAGAATCAACACAACGGTTATATCTTTCTTCATTAATATTCATATAAGGTTGATTATTAACCAAGTATTTTATAACTTGTTCAATTGTTTCGATTTTTTCTATTTGATCAAATACTTCATTTAATTCTTTATTTGTCAAACAAGTATATATCAATAGATTTTCATCATTTTTACAAGCCTTTAAAAAAGCCTCTTTGTCACGGATACCATTTCGTAAGCCATCTAAAAACTTTTTAAGATTTTGTTTACGGTTAGTTTTTTTAGATAACCGTGCCCCAGATTTTTTCTTATTGGCCATTCTCACACCTTTTATGTTTTTTTGTTATTAGCGAGTATTTTGGTAATAATATTTGTCTATTAGATTTTCAAGACTAAACAAAACTTTATCTTTTGTTTTAGGATTAACTTGATAATGTGAATATTTCAAACCACATGCTGGAAACAATTGCTTAACTACATATTCCCAATCAGAACCCCAACGATGATGTGTGAAATCAGGAACTGATCCATCTACAACTCCAATTATTCCAGAATTAGCAATAGTATTTGCACAATTAACACATGGAGTATAGCTAACTGTCATAATAGTATCTTTCAAAGGATTACCATTACGGATACCAAAAGCAACAGCATTTCGTTCTGCATGCTCTAATCTAAATCTATGAACATTATCAAAATTATTGCTATTTAATAATTGCTTATCCTTTTCTGTTAAAGCTTTTGTAAAAGGATAACAATTCGATCCAATTCCATAAATATTATATCTATCATCAATAATAGCAGCCCCGGTTTGTGTTTTAGGATCATGTGAATATCTTTTCATAATATCTGCTACAATCAATCCTAAATCATATGGGCAAACTAACTTATTTTTTATGTTTGATGGTACTTCTAAAATATTCAAAATTTTCTCCTTTTAAATCACAGTTTCATTGTAATCAAATTATAAAAAAATCTTAAGCTGTGATTTTCCAAAACACTTATATAAACTTCCAAATAGTTAAACATATCCACCGAGGATTTTATTTGTTTGCCCGCATAAATATGTTAAATCAACCATATAATCACTCCAACATTTAACAACATTATGTATCTTTTCTAAGCCTTCGATAGATATATCTTCTTCTGAATAAAAAGTGACAATATTTTCTGTTATTTTTTCGCCAATCATTTTAGCTTTTTTAATACCAGCTTTTGTAACAGCCATTTTTTTCTTATTAATTAGACCTACAATTTGTCTTTCATATTTTTGTATCTGTGATTTAAAAAAACCTAAATCCATTAAAGTTGTATGACGTTTATCATTTGACAAAGTAGTAAAGCGTTGAACATTCTTTAAAAATTGTATAAAATTTGCAATATCTTCTTCTGTTTTAAAAATATATTGTAATTGACTAGATAAACTATCAAAATCCAAAGCTTCTATTTTTTCTAAATCAAAATTATCCATCTTTTGACTCCTTTTTTATTTGTTTTAATAATTCATCTAATCGTTCTTTATTTGTTTCAATTAATACTTTTACAAAATCAAAATCTATAGAATTCTGAGATATAACAGAAAATACTAAAGCTGCACCTTTATATTTAGGTAATTCCAAAACCTTTTTCTTAAACTCTTCAAAATTTTCATGTGCTTTAACATGACATTTTCTACACAAACAAATTCCGTTTAATGGCATTATATCTGTCATACTATTATGAGCTTTTGTATAATACCAATGATGTGCATCCGAACCCTGTTTTTTACAAATCTCACATTTATAGTTTACACTTACCTTTACTAATTCTGCAAAAATATCTAAACCAATCAATCTTACTTTTTTCCAATCATGAGCATTTATATATTTTTCTAAATCCTCATATTTTGGTTTTTCTACAATCTTTACTATAGGCGATGTAGATTTTTTTAAACTAACCTTTTTTAACCCTTTATAATTTTTACCTGGTTTTAAAGGTGTTCTCTTTAATGTATAGATTTTCTTTGGTTTTAATGGACTTCTTTTCATAAAATTATAGAACAAGTGGAGAACGAATTCTCCACCTATTCTTCCTCTTTTTATTCAATTAAAAAGGCATTGAATCTGTGATTGTAGTTGTTGGATTTAACATCGCCTGTTTTGCTTGAATATAAGATTGTTTCATTTCTTCTGCAATTTGACGAGCTTTCAACAAATCTTCATCAGAAGGCATTTTCCAAATATCTGGTAAAGACAATGCTTCATTTTCTCCACGCAATTTTTCCAATACTTCAGAAGTTGGAACGAATTGACTAAATGTAATTTCGCGTTCCCATTTACCGTTATCTGTTGTACGAGAAAAACGAATAGCATTACTCGCTTCCCATTGTAACAAATCAGGTGTTTCGCTATCCATGTATTTTTCAACCAACCAACGAGTCAAATATGTACCATTTTGTTGTAAAACAGAAACGTGTGCTTGATCCCAACTTTTTAAATCTGTACCTAAAATAACAGCTTTAACACTTGAGCGCATGGTAGGATCAAATACAGGTACTGGACCAAACTTACCTTCTGTCTTTAACTCATCTTCTGTGAAACCCATTGCTAACAATTGGCGTTTTGCTTCACAGATTGGGCATTTTACACCTAAAGCCTTCAAATGACTTGTTTGTTCTGGACAAACCATATGAAAATCTTTATTTGCACCTAAACTAAAATGCTGACCAGAAATAATAGCAAAAATATTATTTTCTTTAGAATTTGCTGGTAATAATTTAAACTTCACTTCACGTTTAAATGCTTTTCCATTTTGTACCCAATCAATAGTAGGTAAATCGCTTTTATATTCTTTTTTTGGTTGATCTTCTTTCAACAAAGATTGCATCCATTCCATATTAATTTGTTTCATCTTTATGCCTTTTTTATTAGTTATTTAAGAGGTTTTAGACAGTTATCCTCTGTCTTATATAAATTAGAATACGTCACTAAAATTTTTTTCATGAACTAATTTTCCAAACAGTAAATAGAACGTTAAATTTTAACTTTATCAAGTAACCGTATGCCTTCTTTTAGTAGCAAATCTTTATGTTCTTTTGTATTTTCTGTTTTTTCAATAAATTGCTTAATTACACTTACATCATCTTCTGTTTGTTCAACAATATCTGCGGATGATTTTTTATTAAAATGTAATCTAGTTAAATCAATGTGGATTTCCTTACCCTTAAAATTATCCAATTTTGCTTGTATTTCAGGGGTTAATAACAAATCAGTTGTAATATCTACTTTTACATAATTATTAACAGGTGTTGTTAATATGTCTGAAACGTTATCATCAGTAAAAACTAACCAATCTGGACAATTAAAACTACACCGTTTAACTTTATTATTACCACTATCTAATAATATAATATTATTCCGTGCTTTGCCAGGGTCTTTAAATGACAAACGTTGTGTAGAACCAACAATCTTTATATTAGATCCATATCCTGTGCCAGAATGATAATGTCCTTGTAATACTAGTTTAAACTTGTTTAATAACGCTAACTCTACACCTTTTGTAGTTTCTATACCATTGCTAAAATTAATACCCTTTAGCTCTAAATGAGAAAAAACTATCTTATCTTCTTTATTTTCAATAGCTTCTAAAAAGTTAGTTGCATATTCATGTGAAGTGCAATATGGCATAAATACAAAATTACCTTCTATAGTCGGAGTAGAATAAACTTTAACGTTATCCCAATATTCAAAAACATTTAATTTGTGGATATGATGATTATTTGTATTAGCAGATAAATCGTGATTTCCTACAATTATTAATACTGGTTTAACCTTACGCAATTTATCAACAAACTCACACAATACAGCAAGTGTTTGCGCTGACATATTATCTCCAACTGGACCCCACATGTCGCCTAAACAAATAAAAGCTTCTATATCATGCTCTTCTGCTAATTTAATTAAATCATCAGCACAACTCAAATGCTCTAATTCTCTGATTGTATATCCATCTGGTGTAATATGAGAAAAACGATGAGTATGATGAAAATGTATGTCAGAAAAAATTAAATATTTTCCTAAAAAACTAATATTAATCATTCGTTATTCCTCTACTATTTCTGTCTTACCCAATATCTTTTTAACAATAATTTTATTTGGTATATTTTCTTTAACTGTTAAATTATTACTTATCCACCATACTGTTTCAATATTTTCACTCTTATCTTCTATAACTTCGATCAATTGTTCGCAACCAATCGGATCTAATTGTGATTCAATTTCATCTAAACACAATAAATTAAATCTTACTTGTGATACCGTTTGAATCAAATCATATAAAGCTAACTGAATACTAATATCTACACGTTTCTTTTCACCACCAGATAAACTAGATATGTTTTTAGTAATTCCATCACTATATATTTTTATATCAATAGATGCATTATTCAGTAATAAAGAAACTTCCGTATTCTTGAAAAATCTTCCAATATAAGACTGCATACGTGTATTTAAATAAGCAATATCTTTACTTAATAAATATGGACGTAATTCTCCTTTTGCACCTAAAAGCTTATAAAAGAAATCAGATATACTACGACTCTCAATTAAAACTTTATTTTCATCTTCCAATACTTTAGTTTCGTTAGATAATAATTCGATTTCGTTAGAATATTTTGTAATCTCTTCTTTATAACTTTCTAATTTTTGTGTATAACTATCTATACTAAATTTATGTGTATCGTTCTGTTTTTTTAAACGGTTTATTTCTATCGCAATATTATCAATGTCACGATTAATACTACTAATGCTATCAGTTAAATTACGCTGAACATTTTGAATATCTGATAATTCTTTTTGAACAATTTGATACTCATTACGTTTTTCTTCTATTTGTTTTTGTAAATCATCACAAAATAAAGGATCAGTTAACAAATTATTATTGATACTTAACTGTTCTGATAAACTTGCTAACTTCGTGGTATATTCTGCTAGTAAATCATTCTTTTTTGTAATTTCTTCTTCTGTACGATCTAATTTTTTACCACAAGTAGGACAGCAATCATCTTTAAACCATTTATTTAAAGTATTGATTTCACGTTCTGTTTGTTTTTTATCGTATTCTAAATTTTGAATATTTCGATTAACTTCTAACTTTTTATCATTAATCTGTTGTTTTAATTTATTACCTTCTTCTAAGATTTTATTAGATTTTTCTATAAGTAAGCTAGTGTCGGTATTTCCTGTACCCATAAGTTTATTCAATTCCAACTGTTTTGCTTCTTTTTCTAATAACAATTGATTAATACGATCGTTATTATTATTAATATTATCCAACAAAACCTTTTCATTAAACCCATCAACCAAATTTTGTAAATTTATACGATTAGTGGAAATTAACTTATTATAAGTTGTTACACTACCTGTTATTTCACTAATACGAGTATTGTTGAGTGTAATTTGATTATTATATTGTTTTATATCTTTATTAGCTTCTTCTCTAACTTTTTCCCAAACTGAATAATCACGAATACTTTCTAAAGTTTGGATACGCTGAGCTGGTGTTAATGCAGAAAATGCTGATTCCATACCTGAAGTCATAATAATCGTATTACGTAATAAATCAAAAGGAATCTTAACCAATTTATTAATACGTTCTTGTGTATCAGCAATTTTATGACAGGATAAATCTTGCCCATCCAATTCTAAAAATAATCCATTTCCACAATCACTATCTTTTCTAGTACGTGTGATTTTTATTTCATTTGAATTAAATTCGATATAAACTGAAACCTTACAATTCTTACCAACTTTTAAATTAACAACCTCATCAGCTAATACTTCGTTAGTTAAAGATGTTCCTGTTAAACACCAAAATAATGCTGCAATTAAAGTAGTTTTACCTACACCATTTGTGCTGTTGGTTTCTGTATAATTAATCCCTTCAATACAGAATAACCCTGGTTTTACATCCAAGGTTATTTTCGACTGTATACTACGAAAATTTTCAATTTCAAGTTTAGTAATTTTAAATAACATTAAATTTCACCTTTATCTACCAAATCGTATAATTCATAAGCATTTGGTACTAACTTATCATAAGTTAAAGGACGCTTCATAATATTGTGTTTAAACTTCTTATATTCATCAATACAATCTTGTTCAATAGCTGTTCTAAACATTTTATTAAACACTTTCATATGTTTAATCGCAGTATTTTTATTGTCAAACACTACCCAAATAGATTCACTGTTTTTATAATTGTTTCTTTTATATCCAGCATCTACAATAGTAATACAAAAACCATATTGAATAGGTAATCTAAAGCAAATATCATCACAAGATAAACCTTCAAAAGATTCTTGTTTCCAATTAACTCGAATATTTACAATATCTGTAGGTTTTTTATACAAATCACGAGTAGCTGGAATTCTAGGTAAAACATTTTTATAGTATACACCGCCACCTAAAATAATTCTTTTGTCTTTATTTGTATCTTTATCTTCAGCTGCGAATTTAATTTTTTTATCTTTAATTTCTTTTGCTATGTTATTTAAAACTAAATTTAGTTTTTCATTATCAGTAGCTTTATCTTCTAAAATCAAGTATTGTAAATTCATAATATTTTCCCTAATTAATTGATTTTATTAAATTTTTAAATCCACAACAAGATTTACCTTGATATGAATAATTAAAATATCTATCTGCTAAACATTGCTGTTTATATTTACAGTTCTTACAATATAGAATGCTTTCTTCATTTTGTTTTTTTAATAAATTTTCCAATTCTATCAAATTATCTGTTTCAATTAATTCAAATTGATTATTATTAAAAATACCTATTCCAAATTTACCGTTTGGAGTAATATAAACTGTTCTGATGTGATTATTTTGTATTACACCATCTAATTGTAATTTATTATAAAAACTAAACTTCATATATTGAGATAAAGGTAAGTATTTTTGTACAATATTTTCAAAAAAATCATATCCTTTAAAACTTAAATCACTATATTTTGTTGTATAACAAGGTAATATTTTCCAACTTTTTATACCTAAATTATTTAATATATCAACATTTCCTAATTCATGATTATCTAAGAATCTATCATAAGATTGAATATTTATAATCTTACCAGTAGCTACAGCAGCTTTTATATTTTCTATTTTACAAATTTCCTTATTTTGAAAATTATAAATAACTTCAATAATATCAGCATTGTTAATTAAAGCTGGATTATAGTTAACAAACTGAGATATAACAGATATTTTTTTATTACAAGTTTTTAATAGTTTAAATAATAGATCAAAATAAAGATCTGAAAGAAGAGTTATGTCTCCACCTTCTATGGAAAATTTATTTATTTTAAATTTAGATTCTAATTTAGATAATAATTTTTCTAAAACTACTATATCTAATACTTGATTATCAGAAGCTAAATATCCAAATAATTCATAAGAATATTCAGATCTGTTTAAAAATGTTGGTAAAATAACAATATCTATACTTTCTTTCATATTTAATAGAATATGACACTGAATAAAAAAATTTAAAGAAAATTTCTAAAACAAAAAACGCGCCTCGCGCGCGTATATAGTATAATTATAATTATATATATTATATTTATTAATATTATTAATAATATTATTATTTATATAATTTTATATAATATATATATATATTATTTATTTTATAATATTTAATAATATATAACGCGCGCGTAACTCAATTAAACATAGGATCAGTTAATGGTAAATTTTTAATAACTGATAATTCTTTAATTTTCTTATTTATTTTGTTTTGCGCTTGAATACGTTGTTTTTCTATTATTAAAATACTAATATCTTCACGGCTAGACATTTTATCTAACCAAAGATTTAAATTGTTTTGTAGTAAATCGATATTTTTTTGTTTTTTAGTTATAATATTATTTTTTTTAACCCATCTTTTATCAGCTACTTTACCAGGAGTAGTACAACTTGTGGGGATTTCTTTATTATTCCAAAAATTATCAGAGGGATCATCTCTATCATACCCCTCTGATAAAATATCAAGTAATAATGTTTTAAATTTAGACATTAAATATCGATTTTGTTTAATGGTAAAACTTCTATTTCACCAGTTTCTTCATTTTTTACTTTAACTTTAATATTAGTAACATCACTATCATCTACTAATACATCAATTATTTCACGTTTTTCAATAGGAGCAATTGGAGCTTCTAAATTATCTTCACCTCCACCTACTCCACTAAAAGATACATCTAAATCACCAAAATCTTTAGAATATTCACTAGAAGTATCTCCGTCTAATCCTAAATCACCTAGATTTAAATCCGAGTCATCACCTAAATCTAAATCAGGAGTAGAATCTGAATCTGGAGTAGCAGAAGCATCTTGTTTTTGTAAAGGCTCACCTTTAGCAAAATCAGCAGGGGTATCATCTTCTGTTAAAATAGATTCACTAAATAATTTTTTTAACCAACCATGTGTATTTATAGCTTCTGTAAATACACTTTCTGATTTACTATTTAGCATATTTAAAATTTCTTCAGCAGATAAACCTTTTGCTTTTAACATTTTGATAGCATTTGTAATATCATCATCTGTTTTTGCTGATTGTTCTACTGGAATTTCTTTTTTAGCAGGTTTTTTGCCTCTTAAAATATCTTCTAATTTTTCTAAAACAGCAAATTCTTTATAACGAGTTAATTCAGAAATATCGTTTAAGAATTGTTTATAAACAGCATAATTATAACCCAAACGTTCAACTTTTGGAATATCAGCACGATTAAAACGATATTTATATTCTTTTTCTGGTAATTGTAATTCTGGATTTTTACGTTGAATTTTTTCTCTAACTAATCCAATATAATCTTCTAAACGTTTTTCTAAAGTATCCCAAAACTCTGGATTATTGATTAATTCATCTTTTTTTGTAATTAAATCAAAACTAGGATGATTTTCTGTTTCTCCTGTAAATTGTCTAATCACATCACGTAAGATAGCGTTATAATTTTTAGAATTTATTTGAACAGTATCATATGATTTATATTGGTCACGTAAAGCTGCAATAGAGTCAGGTGATATACGCATTTTACTTAACAATTCTTCATCATCTGCAATACTTACTAGATATTTAATAGCATCATTAGCAGCTCTATTTAACTGTGGACGTTCTGGTAAATCTCTTAAACCCGCTGGAACACCAACTCTATCACCAAATCCTAAAACATCCATAGCATGATGAGTACGTTCAAAAAGATCATCTTCTTCGGTTAAACTATCTTTGTTAGCGGTATATGCTACTGCTGTACCGATAGTTCCTGTAGTTGCACAGCATTCTTCTTTTGGAATAGGTTTTGGAGCAGTATATTGATGTACTGGATAGCTTGGTTTTGGTTCAGATAAAACAGCTTTATCATACTCAGGCTTACCTAAAGTATAGGTTTTATTCATTTCATATTCATGCTCACGGTCAGAACCATAATGTGCATTTAATTTTGCAGTAATATCACGAATATTTTTTTTCGAACGATATTTTTGTTGTATTTTATCAATTTGTTGTTCTAGTTCACGAATTTCTTTTGGTATCTTACTATATACCTTGTGTTTTAGTGATAATTCTTTATATTGTGACATCAAATCATCTAATTTTAACTGCAAAGGAGAGATCTCTTGTTGAAAGAGTTCTTTGTTATTTTTTAACTCAGCTTGATATGCTTTAATTTCATCAGGAGATAGTTTATTTTTTTCACGATTTTCGTATTCTGTATTAACATTTGATTTTTCTTGGGAAATATATTCTTTATATTTACTGTATAAATCAAACCCTTCTTTTAATTCTGTAGATTCGTGAATTTCAATATTTTTTGGTAAAGGATAATTATTTTCTTTTAACCAATTGTGTAATTCAGCTACTGATTTAAATAATTCTATTTTACCTTCATGAGATAAACATAGGTTATTATTTTGTTTAAAAATTCTAGCTTTTTTACTATTTAGAGTTGCTGTATTACCTTCTTTGTTTACTACCCAAGTATCATAATCACTAGTTTGAGAAAGTTTTTTGATTTTAGCTAATATCTGTTGAAATTCGTTAGAAGCATCTAAAGATCTATCCATTGCATCTTTAGCTTTGTTTAGCAATTGAGTTTTTGTTTCATTTTGATCTAATTCTTCTTCGTTATCAACAGTTTCTATGCCTGATCCTAGTTTATTTGGATCAAAATTATCATTTGTATTTAAAACAGATGTAAATTTACCATCTGCTTCTACAATGATTGGAGTAAATGTTTGTATTGTATCGTTTATTACCATTTTTTGAATCGCTTCATTTAAAACATTCAAAAAGCTAGAACGAATTTTAATATCAGCCATTTAATACAACTCTTTTTTCTTTAATTTATATTTTATTACATTTCTCTGTTTGCACCAGCTAACATATTTATACTGCTGCCATAATACAATGCTGCTGCATAAGGATTTAAACGATCTATTACTTTTGTAGCATCAAAATTTTTACCAGTAGGATCATCTTTTTCGTGAACTTTTAAATATTTTTGTTTATAATCATGTACTAATTTAACAACAGCCATAGTAATATAATTATCTCGTAAAGTATCTATTTCCTTATTTATAACAGCTTTTGCTTCATCTGTAGCTACTTCTTTACGTATTTCTTGTAATTTTTTAATTTTTGCTTTTGTTCTAGTCAAATATGTAGTTGGATAATCATCCGGTTCTATTTCATCTGATGATATTTCAACTGGTTTATCAACAGTGTTTGCTTTTAAAGCATTTATTTTAATCTTATCTTTATTTAGATCAGAAGCTACTTTTACACGATTAAACATTCTATTAAAGCGTTCTTCATCAGATAATTTTTCAGCTAAATTGCTTTCAAAAAAAGCTTGTAATTCAGTTTTAGTCATAAATATATACCTTTACACTATTGTAATTATCGTTAATTAGAACTTCTTTGTTTAGAAATGGAACTATTTATTTAATTTTATTTTTAAATGCGTAGTTCTTAATAATATAAAAGGAGATGTTTTTATGCAAAAAAATAATTATGATATTTCAAACAAAGATCAAGATACTTTTTATATTGTACTACGAAATGATTTAAATAAAACTATCGGTGAACAATTAGCTTATGCTACAGAAATTGGTGCAAACTTAAATAAAGACGGTGATATTTGGAATACAAATGCTTGTAATTATGTAATTTTACAAGCTTCTGCAGAAGATTTATTTAAAAAGAATATTATTCCTAATGAATATGACGATACAAGATTTATTCATACAAAATTAATTAAAGCAGAACGCCAGATTGGTAAAGGTAATTTTGTATGTGGACAACCAGAATTAGTGGGATTAGGATATTTTGGTAAAAAGAAATATATGCCTAAGTTCTTGAAAAAACTAAATTTATTTGTAATTTAATGGAGTTTTTCATGGCTTGGGACGGAAATAATATCTCTATTACTAAAGATGCACCACGTAATTATATGTATGGTAATACAGTATTTTTATTAGATGAAATATCTGATTATACTTGTGCATATTTAATTGGTGATTTATCAAATTTTGTAATGAATCCTCAAAACGCTGAATTGCAATTAAACTTTATAATAAATAGTCCTGGTGGGGATGTATATACCATGATGACTATTTTGGGTTTAATGACAATTGCTAAAATTAACAAAATTAAAATTAATACGTTTGTTATGGGAATTGCTGCATCTGCCGCTTCTGTGATTGCAGTTCAAGGAGATGTCAGAAAAATAACAGGAGTATCTAGACATTTTGTACATTTTGGTGCAATGTGGAGTGTTACAGAACGTCATAGCGAAATAGAAAAAATTTATCAACAAACAAAAGATTATGCAGAGCGTATTGATAAGTTATATTTACAAGCTTGTCCAAAATTAACTCCCGAAGTATTAAGAAATTTACAATTAGATGAACGTGGATATTTAACAGCAGAACAATGTTTAGAATATGGATTATGTGATTCTATTGTTGATCAAGATTTAATGTTAGCTAATACTTTAGAAGAAAAAGAAGAAGAATTTACTGAATTATTCGAAGATTATTATACAGGTGATTTAACTTCTATTATTACAAAATTGACAAAAATAAACAATCAAAAGAATAAAAAGAAAAAATAATGCTTAGAGAAGAAATAAAAGCTCATTTTAAAAGATTGTGTGTTGCGGCAAATCATACTTTAACTCGATCTGAATACCGTAAAATCAATAATATTCCAGAATATTCTTCTACAAAAATAGAAGGTTTATGGGGTAGTTGGAAAAGTTTTGTATCTGATGTATCTTGTACTATTAACTTTAATAGATATACTTTAAGAAAAACTGTAAAAAAGAATGTAGATAATATTGTTATCTCATCTGTAACAGACGGTGGACATATTGATTTTGATTGTTTTAAAACATTAATTGAATATTGTAAAGAGCAGAAATGTAAATTATATATTTTGTGGGGCAAAGCAATTAATCCAAATGCACATTTTTCAAAAGAAGAATTTGAAGTTTTAGAAGGTTTTTTAACTACAGATTTAAGTTTTGAACGAGATATAAATTGTAAAGCTTTTGATTTATTAATTTCTCCAACTGCAAAAAATCCTTTACAAAATTTAGATAAATTATCAAAAGGATTAGATACAATAATAGTAGGCTCACCAAAGCAATATTTAGATATTCTTCCTTACGATCCAAATCATGCGTATAAAATAGCAGCAAGTACCGGTACATTATCTTCACCTAATTATAAATCTACTATAAGTGGAATATTAGATGATCAAAACCATACTTTAGGTGGATTACGATTAAGCTGGAACAAAAGCAAAAATAGATATGATATTCGACAATTACAATATAAAAATGGTTGTATTTGTGATATTAATTTAAAACGATATAAACCAGATACAATAGAAGATATTACAGAAGTACCTTGTGTTGTTTTAGGTGATTTACATGCACCAGAAACTGATAAAATCGCAATTAATGATACAATAAAGCTATTACAATGGTTAACGCCTACACAAGTCATAATACACGATTGGATGAGTTACCAAAGTATAAATCATCATGATGAAAACAAAAGTTTGACTAAAGTATTAACACAAACTGAAGAAACTAAAACTTTAGAAATCGAAATGACTGCTGCTTTGAGTGTTATTAATGATATGGCTAAAAAATGCAAAGCTTCGAAATTTAACATTATCCACTCAAATCACGACGACTTTTTATTGAAATGGTTAAACACCGGAGAATTTGTTCATGGTGAAATTGCAAATAGAGTGATTGGTTGTGAATTATTCGCAAAATTAGCAAAAAATCAACCTCTATTTGAAGATAGGTTAGAAAAAAATATTCACATGTTAATACCCGGTGAAGATGTTGAAGTATGTGGTTTTCAAGTAGGAAAGCATGGTGATATTGGAATAGCTGGAGCAAGAGGTAATCCTAATTCATATGTTAAAACTTATGATAAAAGTATAACAGGTCATACACACAGCCCAAAAATAAAAGAATCGAGTGTGGTTGTAGGTACATTGTCAAAACTTAGATTAAGTTATAACCAAAATTCTATTAGTAACTGGGCACAAGCTAATTGTATATTATATGAAAATGGAAGTTTTCAATTAATATTTGTTTAAAAATCGAATTCTATATAATATAAATAAGGAGTAAAAAATGGCACAAAAAGCTAAAAATACAGCAAAAAAGTCTACAAAACCTGTTAAAAAGACAGTTAGTGTACAAAAAGTATCAATTAAAACCCCAGTAAAAAAACAACAGTATAATAAAAAATGTTGCTACCAGAAAAAGAAAACTTTGTGGGAAAAGATTAAAGAATTTTTTGGATTTTAATGGGGGTTTGTTATGAAATTAGTAGTTGGTATTTCATGTGGTCCTTGTAAAATGTTAAAAGACTGGATGAAAGAAAATAACATTGAAGTTGAACAAATTGTTGCAGAAGAAAACAAAGAAACTGTTATGGCAGCAGGTGTTCGTTCAGTACCTAGTTTGATTTTAGACGATGGTACAGTTATTGGTGGAATTGAAAACATTAAAGAAAAATTGAAAAATTAAGGTTTATAATGAATAACAAAATCTATGTTAGTGTAAACGATAATGTCTTTGTTAAAGAAGTAAAACAAGATATGATGAAAGGCGTTATGTATGTACCTGACTCACTAGATAATGACTTTGTTTATGGCGAGGTTATTTCTGTGAGTGATGGTTATTTCGACAAAGGAACTTTTATTCCTAGTGTAGTAGCGCATGGTGACATGATTGCATTTCCTAAAATTAGTGGAAGTAAAATTACTATTAATGGCCATAATTTGATTATGGTTAAGCAATCAGATATCGTTGCAAAACAAATTGAAGGTACATTAAATCTGGACTAATTTATAAAAAGGAGTAAATAGTGTCAAGAACTGCACATTTCGGCAAAGATGCTACCCACGCTTTAGTCGAAGGTTTAAATTATGTTGGTAATGCTGTTAAATCAACTATGGGTCCTGCTGGTAAAACGGTTATAATTCAGCGTAAAGATAAATTACCTGTTTTAACAAAAGACGGTATTTCTGTTGCTAAAGAATTATCACCAAAGGATGAAAAAGTTAAATTGGGTGCTGATTTGGCTATTTCTATTGCACAAAAGCAAATGGATAGTGTAGGTGACGGTACTACAACAGCCTGTGTTTTAGGACAAGCTTTGGTTAATAATGGTATTCGTCAAATTCAATTAGCTACGGATGAAAATAGTATTAATCGTACTTCTTTAAAAAAAGGTATTGAAAAAGCTAGAGATTTTGTTATCAATCGATTAGAAGAGTTAGCAACACCCATTGATTCAAATGATAGATTAAAACAAGTTGCTGTTATTTCAGCGAATGGTGATGAACATTTAGGTGAAATTGTAGCAGAAGCTTATTCTAAGGTTGGTAAATCTGGTGTAGTACTAGTAGAAGAAACTAAAGAACGTCATATTAATCTATTGTTTAAAGAAGGTATGACATTAGATCGTGGTTGGACTTCTCAGTATTTTGTAACAGATTTTGAAAATCAAACTGTAGAGTATGACAATCCTTTTGTTTTATTGTGTAATTCTAGAATCAACAATTTCAATACGTTAGTAACAATTATTGAGCCTTTAATTCGTGAAGGACATGCTGTTGTAATTATTGCAGAAGGTTTTGATACAAATGTTACGCAAGCATTGGTAATGAATCGCTTGCGTGCTAATGCAAAAGTAGTATGTATTGAAGCTCCTAGTTATGGCGATCGCAGATTAGAAATTCTACGTGATTTGGCTGTTTATTTGGGTGGTGAAGTTGCTGAAGATCCAATGGGTATGAAATTAGAAATGTTATCTTCTGCTAATTTGGGTACTTGTGAAAAAATCATCATTAAAAAAGATGAAACAATTATCCGTGGTGGTAAAGGTAATCCAGAACAACTACAGGGTAGAATTGAAGCGATTAAAGGTTTAATGTCAGCTGTAAAAGATAATGATCAATGGGAAAAAGAACAATTGAACAAACGATTAGCAGCTTTGACTACAGGTGTCGCTATAATTCAAGTAGGTGGTTCATCTGAAGAAGAAATTAAAGAATTGCGTGATCGTGTAGATGATGCACAATGGGCATGTAAATCTGCATTAGAAGAAGGTTATTTACCTGGCGCTGGAAATCCATTATTAGTAATTTCAGAAGAAATCGAAAAACAATTGGAATTTGCTAATCAAGATGAAGCTTTGGGTGGAAAAATCTTTTCTAAAGCGTTAAAAGCACCGTTTAGAACAATTCTTGAAAATGCAGGTATTCCAAGTGAAACGATTATGAAAGAAATTTTAGAAACTAATAATCCAAACGTGGGATATGACGCACGTAATTTGAAAATAGTTCCTTTGATTGAATCGGGTATTATTGATCCGGTAAAAGCTACAAAAGGTGCTATTTTTGCAGCATCTTCTATTGCATCTCTGATCTTAACTTCAGATGTATGTATCACAGAAGATCCGGTTGATGAAAAAGCCGGTTTGGCATTAAACATGCTAAGTGGAATGCCAATGTAATTGATTTTTCATTTTTTACCTTTGTTATTACCCTCTTTTTTGGAGGGTAATTTTATAATAAGTTATTATTTGAAATAATCAGAGTTCTAAAGTATATGGTAAAAAAGACAAATTCTCGTTTAAAAGAAACAAATTTTTCAGCTTTTAATTTAAGAGATGCATATATTCAAAGTTATCCTGAGTATGCAGCGGCTCTTCGTGACGAAGCTTTATTCTCAAATTATGGGATAAAAGCTTTAGTTAAAGTTCCTAAAGTTGAAAATAACGTTGACGAATATTCAAACTTTGTTGATGAAGATTTTATTATTACAACAGAAAGTGTTATTCCAAAGTTTGAACAATATAGACAAAATGTATCTGAAGAAGGAATGTCTGCTGATGGAACAGATGGTTTATATCCATTAGAGGTTATTATTCCTACAAAATTACATCTACCTAAAAATTCTAGATTGGTATTAACTGAATATAACTCTAGAGAAGAATTAATAGCTAGAGAATGGACAGTTTTAAGTACAGAAATGAAGCAATTAAGTGGTAGTAAGACATATTCTAGAGTCGCATATTGTGTTGCTTCTCGTCAAAGTATTCATCGCATTGCTGAGTTTAAAGAATTATATGGTATATTCTATTTCGATATATTTGATATAACAGATAAATATTTAGATAAAACTATCCGTAGTCAACTTGCTTGGTATTTTAATATAACACCTGTTAGTATTCGTAAGGTTATTTATGAAAATATTCAAGAAAGTGTTTATGATGTATCTGAAACTGCAGAAAATCCGTTTAATACAGTTATGCCTGAGTGGCAAGAAGGTTATACACCTGACTATATGAAGAATCCAAAACAAATATACCCACAACAAATTACATCAGAATTTGTTGCAAGGGGTGTTCCAATTTCAGTTCTATATTAATGAAACAAGGAAAACAAAATGAATTATGGCTTACAAGAAGTATTTATGAATAAAGTTTTAACCGACTATTTTTGTGGTGGTTATCCTTTATATGTTGGATTAGGTTTATCAAATCAAGGTGCAAGTGAAAACATTGATATGTTTGTTGAACCTAATGAAGAAGGCAATGGATATAACAAAGTGTTATTAGGTACTTGTACATTACCTAAAGATGGTGTTACATACAATGCATCTTCTATTAGCTTTCCTACCGCTGAAAAGGATTGGACAGTTGATAGTCAGGTTATTGATAAATTAGGTATTTTTACAGCAACCGAAAATGTTGCAGCTGACGGTACAAGAACTACAAATTATACATTGTGGTGTGTATTACCATTAGTTCCAACAGAAAAAGTATTAGCGGGTGATACAGTAGTTATCAACGCAAATGCAATTCGTTTACAATTAACTAATAGATAAAAAGTGAGTTTAAAATGACAGATTTTATTAATTATCCTTCATATACAAAAAAATTAGCTAAAAAAGCAGTATTGGCTAAAATGGAAATGACAGAAGCTACTCAAAAAATAGTAGAAGAAGTTACAGAAGATGTTGATGAAACTACAACAGAAACAGAAGTAGTCCAAAAAATTAACGAAAGTAAAAAAGCTGTTGCGCGTAAAACTAAAAAAGGCGTAAAAGTAAAGCAAGTGTTGAAAGGTTAATTTTTATAACTAAGAGAACTATTTTATGACTACTAATTTAACATATCCGATTCGCGTAATTAGTTATTATGCATCTAGTAAATCACAGATTGATGGTAAACATGATTTTTGTTTTTGGATGCGTAATAAATTAACTAGAATTATATGCGACAAACCTTTTGCTCGTGGTGATGTATTGGAAATCTTAAGTATAACTGATACTCCTAATGGCATATTGATCAATACAACATTAGTAGAAGATTGGGAAAAAGAATACCCAGTCCTTTTATTCATTAGTGGTAGATTGATTTATAACAAATGGGCAGATTTTGAATATACTTGCTCAGATGGAATACAAGTAGTTAAAGTATTAGATCAAGTTTTATCAGATAATTATTCAATTGGATTTATAACACTTGTATATCAATCTGGTATAATTAAATGTGTTGATCGTACTACTAAAAACTTTTTCGATGTACATGTAACATTAGATTGGGAATAAAAAATGGCGGCAGATAATCATTTGTTTAAAAAACTAAGTAAAACTTTACTAGAAAATTCAGCGTATGACAAAGAAACTAATACACTGTTTGTAACCAATCCGGGTATTTCGTTTGATACATTGAAAGGTTTAGCGAAAAAACATGGATTTGCAGTAGGAAAAACACAATCTGGTAATTTTGTATCTATTCCATTGGCAGACAAGTATCGTACAAGCGGCTATGATAATAATGATTATATTGGATTATATGATTCTTTTATGGAAACATATACTTATTATAACAAAAATTATAGCACATTGTTATCGGCTTATAAGACTATTGATTTAATGGATGAAAATTTAGCAGAAGTAGGTTTGATTTTAGATACATACTCCGCTGAAGTATTATCAACAGGATTTATTGATAATCCATTAAAAATTAAAGTTTCTGATAAAAAAGCAGAAAGAATTGTAGAAAAAATCTTATATAAGAATAAAATTTATCAACGTTTACCAAATATCGTTAGATCTTTAGCCAAATATGGAAATTATGGTATGTTATTGTCGTATCCATATTTAGAAACATGGTTAACAGATAACCCAAATGCAGATTTTAATCAAATTGATGTTGTAGAAGATTTACATATTAAATTTGTTAATCCAAAATACTTTAAAGTAAATGTAGATGATTATTTAAATGTAGTAAATTACGAAACAACAGAAGAAAATACATATACCACAAGTCCTAGCAAACATACAAATATAAATCGTGTATGGCAACCTTGGCAGTTTGTACACTTCTCTATTGTAGATGAAGCCACAGAACCATATGGTAAATCTATGTTATGGTCTATGCGTTCTGCGTTTGATCAATTGTCTACGTTAGAAGCATTGTTAGGAATTTCAAGAGCGAGTAAAATTCAACGTTTAGTATTTTATGTTCCTATTCCAAATGGTACAGCTTTAACAGATGCATATGGTTATATGAATGAATTTAAATCTCATTATTTGAATTCAATCTTCACAGATGCTCCTGGCGCAAAAGCTGGAAGAAAGATTCCTGGTGCAACTTCTATATTAACTTTACCGGTAGCATCTGATGGTAAAAAAGTTGAAGTTGATCATATCGAAGCTAATATTGATTTATCTTCTACTGAAGACGTTGATTATTTTAAAGATAAGATTTATAACAACTCTAAACTTCCTAAAGGATATTTAGTTGGTGAAGATGTTATAACTACTTCACAAACATTAGAAGCGCAAGATTTAAAATTAAAACGTGCATTAATTCCATTGAAAAAAGCATTTTTAAATGGTATGATGTACTTGGTAGAAAATATTTTAGCACATGCAGGCTATGACGTAAACAAATTAGAAATAACTGTTGAATTAAATGAACCAGTTCAATTATCAGCGGATTCTATTGCGAAATATTCAGATATCGTAGAATTGCTTAATGGGTTTAAAGAATTGAATCCTGCTATGCCAACAGTTAATCAATTCCAGCTGTTAATTAAATTAGGATTACCATCTGAATTAGCATTGTTAATCTGTTCACCGTCTTCTATGAATGTTTTACCAACTGCAGATGAAATAAGTAAATTATTGTTAGGACAACAAATAAAAGACAAAGCGGTTCAACAAGAATTAGACAATGATGAATTAGGTGAAAGCGTTGGCATGCGTTTAACTTCTAAAGTATTTTTAAACGAAAATACCGTATTGCGAGATAAATTAATGTATTTTACAAACGCTAACAGAACAGTTACAGATCGTAGTTTAAAAGAAAGTTTGTTAACATATGAAAAGAAAACACTAACCGAATAATATGTCTGAAAAGTATACTAATTTTTATATAAATGGCGTTTATTTGGTTAAGCGTGATTTATGGAATAATATAATTATTTTAGAAAATGATCAAAAAGTCTTAACCCGTCTTGATTATTTTCAATTTCAAATGAGTTTGATGCGGATATTTGAAAAAGAAAAAGCCGATAAAATATTAGATCGTTTAAATTGTGGGGAATCTGTTATTATTGATTTTGATAAAAAAATAGCAAAATTAATTGTAGATAAACCTGTTGATTTTACCCTACCTCTCCGCGAGCAACTATCTGCGGAATTCTTAGAAGATCTTATTGCAAATGATTATATAAGTGAACTAGAAGATAAGCTCTATGATAGAGTTAACTAATTTATAAAGGAGAAATTAAATGCCTATTGTAAATCCATTTATTGATAACCGACAAATTCCTAGAATTGGAGTTAATGTTAAAGTTAAAGTTAAAACAGAATCTTCGGAAGAAAATGCCGCTTGGAATAAAGCTTTTGGATATATTATGAAAAAACCGAGGACAAAGTTAGAATTTTTAACTACTTCCTCTATTCGTAAGTTAAATTTAGAAAAGATAACTTTAAAAACTATTCAAAATCATATTGGAGAACAAGACTATTTAGTATTAAAAGAAATCGAAGACATTTTTGATACAAGATTAACTAATGATATAAAAAGTTTTGTATTGGGAGTTTTACGAATACCTGTAAAAACGTTAGAAGAGATTACAAATAACTAAGTGGCAAAAGCCACTTTTTTATTTATTTGTAGAGTTCTATATTGAAGTAGTACTATTTCAAAATTTAGGTAAAATCGTTATGAAAACACCACTATTTCCAAAATTAGAAGATATTAATTTACAAGAAGATGATTCTGAAAATTATGAACAATATACCGGAATCGTATTAGACCCAGAAGATAATTTATTTAAGACGGTATCTGGGGTATTTAAAGATAAAAAAGATTTTTATAAAAAATTAACTGCACGTGGGTATGTTGTACGTAAGGTGTTTGAAAAAGTTGTTTTTGATTGGATTGAAAATAACGCAAAAACTAATATTGATGCATATATGTTATTTAGCACAGCTTTTTCAAAATGGAGAGGCAATAATATGCTAGATGAATATTATGTAAAATTATTAAACGATGTTCCTAAATTAAATCGTGAAAGATTGAAAGGTAATCCAAATACACGAGATGCTGGTAAACAAGAAAGTGCAGAGTTAAAAGAATATAATGATTTAGATACCCTTACTGTTATCGGATGTGATAAAGATGGGAATGAATTACCAGGCGCCGTTTTAGAAATAGATGGAATTTTACCTAATACTGAAAATGGTAAAAAAGTTTTAGACAATCCTGTAATTATCAGAGAATTAATTAGAGCTGCGTCCGACAAACATAGTGGAAATTTAAACCGTGCTGAAAAAATAAAAATTTTAAAAAATGGTTTACCGTTTAGAACACAAATTATTAGTAAACCAGGAGCCGCTAATAAAAAAGAAAAAATAAGCACTCACTTAGATCCAAACGTTTCTTCAATTAAATTCTGGAATAAACAAATGTTTTTTAGCTGGTTAAATACTAAGTTATTAAACTTAAATTATGAGTGGGGAAATAGAGTTACCGCACAAGGTAGTATTGATACAAAATTAAACTCAGTTAAAGCAACTCAGGATATGTTAACTCAATTACTACAATTTGAAGATGACGAAAATATACGTGCAACATTGTTGGCATATTTAGATAAAGCTAAAGATAATATACAACAATTAAAAGCACAAAAAAGTATGGTTATGAGTAATAATAGCCAAATAACAGATGCTTTGACGTATTATAATCTAGGTAGAATTACTTTTAATAAAGAAGAAGATAAAAACGCATATGAACATGTAAAAAAAGCGTTAAAAATCATAGATAACCAAAACCGCGGTGTCAATAGAGATGATTATGCTTTAATTATGAATTTGTATACAAACGGTGACTTTGGATTAAAAAATCAAGCAGATGTACATAGCTATTTAGAAGCAAAAAAAGCAGAGCTTGAAAATATATTATATAATGACAATAAATCGACATTAGACATTTGGAAAAATGCAAAGAGAAATAAAAAAGAAGAAAGTATTCCAGTTGTAAATGATGCTGATTTGTTTGCAGGTAGTTTTGTAAATGATGGTGCAACACATGCATATCATGAAATTCCAACGAACGGAATGATTACAAATCCTGGAGCAATTAAAACGGTTGGTACATTTTGTGAAGGTTGGATTCACGAAGAATTAAATCAAGATTTATTTGAAGGTACTCATTTACGTCCTGCTGTTAGAGCTGCGTTGTTACAAATAGCAACAAAGTTTGAAAAAACATTAAATCTATCTTTAAAACCAGTAGATATTTATTTAACAGGTAGTAGTGCCAATTTTAATTATAACGAATCTAGTGACATTGACGTACATTTGGTATATGATTTCGAACAAGTTGGAATTAATGCTGAAATTTTAGTAAATTATTTTATTGCTAAAAAACAAGTCTTTAATGCAAATTATAACATTAAAGTAAAAGGTTTACCTGTAGAAGTTGGTGTAGAAAATTTAAATACGCCTATTGTATCTACTGCGATATATTCTTTGGTTAAAGACGGTTGGTTAATTGAACCAGAATATGCAGAACGTTTATTACCTGTACCTGATATGCAGCAATATTATAAAATCGTACAAAATATTGAAAATGCTATTCAGAGTAGAAATTCTAAAGAAATAGGTAAACTTTGGGATGAATTATATCAAATACGTACAATTAGTTTACAAAATGAAGGCGAATTAGGAAAAGGTAATGCTTTGTTTAAAAAATTAAGAAACTTAGGTTATCTGGAACGTTTGAAAAAAGCATATTATAGTAGTGCTAGTGAAGAATTATCGTTGGAATCTTTAAAGGAAATTTAAAATGTATATAAACGAAGACAAATTTTCAAAAAAATCAACAGTTGAAATAGTCAACGAGATTTTGGCACAACATGATAATAATCCAAGTGAAGCTTTGGTTTATACAAATATGATATTAGATAAAGATGGTTTAAATCTGTCAAAAGAAACAAAAGATAGTTTATTACAGGTTGCTCAAATGTTAACAAATAAAATAGAAGAAGCAAAAAATCAAATGACATTTAAAACAATTATTGATTCAATAAAACCAGAATTTTCATTAGATGAAGGATTTTTTGATAAATTTAAAAAACCAACGATTACAAGTAAATCTGTTGATCCAAACGATGAAAAAATAGCAAAATTATTAAATAAACCTATTTTCGATGATACATTTGAAGCAAAATTAGTTGTATATCCTCCTTTTAAAAAAGAACCAGATACGATTACTGTTATGGATGCACGTGCTTTATCTGATCCAAAAATTCAAAAGGCATATCATATTTTAAGAAAGCGCTATCCAAAATCACCTATTCGTTTATACAGTGAACGTGGTAATAAAACGTTTTATGAAAATTCAAAAACCGATTATGAAGTACAAGTGTCTAATAATAACGGTTTATTTGAATTTTATAATGCGGGTAATTTAAACATAGCATTGAGTATGGCAGAAACGTTAGCAGCTGATAAAACTTTAACTGAAGCGGTTTTTAATATTATCGATAAAAAAACAAACGAAACAGTAGCCCGTTATAACAACGGTAACTGGCAAACAGAATTAAAAGAAGATAAAGAAGAATTAAAAACACATCTAAAAGATTTAGCAATAGCTGGAGTAAGTAGTGTTTTGGGTGTAGATCCGGCTGTGATTAATCCTATTGCAGGGCCAGTATATGATAAACTTACATCCATGAAAAAAGCTAAAGATAAAGATACCGCCGCTAAAAAACAAAAAAAGCAAGATAAAGAAGATACGAAAAAGTTTAACGAATGGAAAAATTCAAGTAGAATTAAACCAGCAGTACAAGTAATAAAAAATTGGATTACAAGTAATGTAAAAGATAAAGAAAAAGCAAAACTTGTATATGATGAATATAAAGTATTTTTATATGACATTTATAAAAAATCTCCAAATATAGCTACGATTAATCTTTTGAAGACTTCCAAAGCTTATTTGAAAAAAGCTACAAAAGAAAAAGATAAAAAAGAAGCAGTGGATGATAATAGAAAACCAGATTATTTTGTAAAAGATGCAGAGTTCATTAGAGATCGTAATTATGCGAATATTGATGAACGTATTAGATATGCACAATCTGGGTTACATCCAGATTTAGATGATTACCGTAAACCAGCGTGGGTTATTAAAGGATATGAAAAATATTTTGATGAAAAAACTAAACAGCTTTACCCACAAACTTTTAAATTAGATGGTATTAGCCAAGAACAAATTGAAGATAAAGACGGTAATTTTGTTGCGAAATGGGTATATTTACGTCCATATATTCAAAAAGATCCAACAGTTTCTACCACTACTCCATTGAAAAGTTTTTTACAGATGTCTGTACAAGATTTTAAGGATGTTATGAATGATCCAATAAATCTTGAAACTTTGATGAAATTTGAAGAAAAACATCCTGAATCTCCAGAAGATGTAATCGCGTTAGAAATAGAATTAAAACAAATATTGGATGAAAAATATCCGATTTGGAAAAAAGCCTATTGGGATAAATATGAGTTGGATAAATACGATGAAGCAGATAGAGCTAGTATTTATTTAATGCATAAAAACCGCGCAGATAAACAACAAGATTTAAATGTAGAAGATATTGCTGCTACATTTAGATTGACTCAACAACCAGAAAATTTTGCGCAAGATTATACAAATGCTATTGATACTATAAATAAATTAGCTAGAAAACAAAACAAGACTCCGCAAGAAGAAGAGGAATTGAGAAAAGCTAATTCAGTGTATAACCATTCGTTAGCATGGGTTCCAGCACAAGATGGTGGAGTTAAAGAGATATTTCAAACTACTATTAATTCATTAAATAAATATTATCCTGAACTAAAGCCTAGCTTTAATCATATGTTATATAACTGGGCAAACGATGAAAGCCGTAGTATAAATAGTTTAAAAAATATTATAAATAAGATCCAAGATCGCATGCAACCTGCTCGTTTTACGAAAATAGTTAATGCTAAATCAAAAGGGCTTATAAATAAATTAAAGAAACGTTTAAGTGATAACCGTTTTGGCGAAGATGTTTTAGTAGATCTACAAAATAAATTAATTGAATTAAGTAAATCATATAAAATAGAAAATATTGAAAAAGATATCGAAAAAATATCTAATGATTTACGTGTATGGTTAACAGATATTGCACCTATTGAAATTAAATGGGAAAATCAAGTCAACCGTAAAACAGATAATTTAATTAATACTTTACGTAAAGGTATTTCAGGAAAAGAAATACTTACAGATAATATAGATTTAACTGAAGAATTTGATATATTAATCGAAGAATTGGTTAATAAATTTCCTGAAGTTAATAGTAACGTAGAAAATATTAAAGCTAGTATTTTAGATTGGGTAAATACCAATTTACCTGAAAAATATGTATGGTATCTGAATTTACCTGAAGATATTAAAAAACAATTACAATCACGTACGAAAAGAATCGGAATTGAAACACCTGATAATAAAATAGCTGACTATAGTGCATATAACGATTTTGTATCAAAAGTTCATAATATGAGTAAGCTTACTGGGTTAGATAAGAGTTTAATATCCATAGAAAACGTTGAGCATTTGATTTCAGAAATATGCGCAATTGATTCTGATTTTTATACAATTTTTGATGCTATTGAGAAAGGTCAATTAGACAAAACGTATATCGAAGAAGTTAATCATCTTTTGGGAAAAATAGTAGCAGATGAAATTCCAAATAAATTGCCAGTACGTGCATATGCTAAGCATCGTAATAGAACGGTAGATGAACTAAAAGATTTATTACAGAATATGCAAACAGAAAAGGATGATGCTCCAGAATCTAATTTAGATATGGTAGCAGTATATAGCAATATCGAAAATCCAAAAGCAAGAAAACGATATGATGAGTTATTTGATTTATTAAATACAGCACGCGAACATCGCTTAGCTCCAATAACTAAAAATTCTGCAGAAGATTTTGAATCGATTGATGAAATACGTGAATACTTTACAATACCGCAAGTTCGTGTATCAGATAAAGGAGTAAAGACCCGTACTCGTGTATTTTCTAACGAAGAAGTTAAAAAAGAATATAGAGATATGGTAAAGCAGTGGCTTGCTTTACATGGAATTACTCCAGAAAAAACTCCAAAAGCATTTAGAGAAAAAATGTTAGCTGCGGTATTAGAAGATTAAAACAATAAAATAGGTATAACACATGAGTAAATTTAAAAATGTTATTTTCAATCAATGTTTAGCCGAAGCGTTTAGTAAAAATGATGCAAGATTCTTAATCGATCATGGAATCAATCCGATTGTAATAGATAAACGTATTCCATTATATTATCCTGAAATTGATAGTATGATAAGATTGGTAGGAGTAGATCATACTAGTCCTTATTTCAAAAATAACGATTTAAAAAGTGATTGGGATGTTAATTTAAAAACTTTTCCTGAGGATAAAGTTTACATTGTACCTTTTGAAGAAAAACGGAACGATACACATAATGTATATGTTACAAAACCATCAGAAAAAATATCTATTACTGCAGAAAAATTCTTAGATGAAATCTATAACAACGAAGAAAATTATGATGTAACTAGTATTTTTGAATTATCTAATTTTAACAAAAACATCAGATTAAATTCTCCTGAAGACATTTCTACTACACGTGAATTATTTAAACAAAATTTAGATAAAAAGCACGCGGATGATAACCAAGCTTTTGAAAAACAAAAAGCAGAATATTTAGAAAAAAATCCAACAGTATTTGATAACGTAGCTGATAAAAACACTTTAATTAAAAAACTATTACAGTTGGAAAAAGAAGGCTATGAACCTGATGATTTAATTGTAGATTTTACAATCTGGGTTTATAATGCAGATATACAAGCTATTGTTAAAACAGCTAAAGCAGCTCTTATGAAAAAGATTGGTGCTGATCAAGATAGTTCTGGTTTAAAAAAGCAAGCAACTGACGACTTTAATGCTTTCTTAAAACAGATATATTTACGTACTCGCAACCAGAATAAAAAAACACGTACAAAAGATTTATTAAGAAGTTGTATTGATTGGATGAATGAATATGTAAAGACTGCTACAACAGAATCTGTTTTAACAGAATATGGAAGATACAATAAACCTAAAAAAGTTTCTATGTTATATGGCAATAAAGGATTAGATAAAAGAGTATTAGAAGATCAATTAGAAGCATTAGGTATCTCTAAAAAACATTTAACTGTTCCAATTGTAATTCGACCTGATTGGGATAGTGAAAAATATAAAAACCCAGAAGATGATCCATTGGCTGAACCAACTGCTGAAATTGTTATTCGTGGTTTTCCAGATGTTACAAACCCAACAGTATTACGCGTACGAGATTTAATAAGTGGCGAAAGTTATAATATGACTGTTCCAGAAGTACAAGCTGCAATCAAAAGTGATTGGAATAGTTCAGCAGAAAAACGTAATGAATTAGGAACAAAATTTGTAACTGATAATGGTGAATTAAATAATATTAATTTCAGAACAGACGCTAAGCATTCACAGGCTACACACAATAAAAACTTAGGAACGTTTGTAGATTTACCTGAAGAATTAATCTTACAAGCGTTAGAACATATGGAAGATGATTTTGAATATCCTAATTTAGTTAAAAAATATAAAGCCAATAAAAGTAATCCTTTAGTATTAAAAGCATTAAAAGCAAGTAGTGATGCAGCACATCCTATTAAATATAATGCGTCTAAAGATACATTCCAAATATTTGAACCATATGATCCTGATACTAGATTAAATACAAGTATGAATTCAACAGGATATTCTTCTATCTTTAACTATGGGGAATAAAATGAGTAAGTTTAGAACATTAGTAGAAAATTTATTAGACATTCAGCATTGGTTATGCCCAGAAGATACTCCTATTGCAGAAGGTGATAAAAAAGTATTTGACGACAAAACTGGTTATAATTCATCGAAAGATGAACAATATATCTTTGAAAAGTTAAAAGAAAAGTGGCCAGATGTAGTAATGTCATATACAGATGATCGTTTTGTAAATCCAGAAACACATAGACATTTTCAATTAGATTTTTATATTCCTAGTGAAGATATAGGTATGAATTATAACAAAATTTTTACACATGGGCGTAGAAAATATAATCCTCGCGATCCTAATTGTCAAAAAGATGTAGAATGGTTAAAACAACAAGACGGTGATTATTATAAACGCGCATTAAAACAATGGACAATTACTGATCCATTAAAAAGAAAGGTAGCAGAATTTAATGGATTAAAACTAGTAGAATGGTTTAATTTAGATGAATTCAATGTTTGGTTTGATCATCCTGAATTATCTTATGAAGAATATAAATATGCACCAGATTCTATGCAGTATGACAGCGAAGAATATTTTAAACAAAAAGCACGTGGACGTGATATTTATGGTGTAGATTCAGATCCATATGCAGCCTAATAAATAAATATAACAAGTTCTAATTAAAATAAGGAATTATAAAATGAGTCAATTTAAACAATTAGTAGTATCTGTATTAAAAGAAGCTGGTAATTATCCTGATGACTTCGATTCTGCAAAATTCGATGCCATTTATGGTGGTGACGATGAAATGGAATATGCAGAATGGGCTTTTGCAGTTTCTGTAACAGGCGGCATTATCACAAGCGACGCAAATACTTCACCAGAAGATCCATTAGATTTAGATAAAGTCAAAGCTATGCCAAACGTATCACAGGCTTGCTATGTAGGAATTGCAAAAAATCAAGAAGCCGAAGATTTATATGGTAAATATGAAGCTATGGAAGAATTAGCAACTAAATATGATAGTAATAGCTATTATAGTGTATTTGATACAAAAGAACAAGCAGATTCTATTCTTAATGCATTTCAAGAATTAAATCCACAAGCTACATTAGTAGTAGTTGATGTTTATAGCTTAGATAATGGCGATACATATCAAGTAAGTGAATAATAAGAGCGTAACATGGCAAATTTTTATCCAATTAAAGTACTTATTGATAACGCAATTGCATTAGATGTAGCTAATCCTAATTTAGCCATTTCTGAAAAAGAAATGTTATTGAAAGATGCTGCGATTACACTAGGTACTTTAGATTATTATCGTAGTTTTCCAATGCGTAGTACATTGATGACCGCATATAGTTCCAGCACAGGAGGAGTATCTACGTTTAATTGGAATGGAATGGTACAACCACAGGTTGAAGATGGAATGTTAGTTATTCCGTTTGATCAAGTATTTAGCCGTGGTACTCCAAATGTTCCACCAGAACAGTTAGAAAATGTATATTTCTTAGGTGTAATGCGAGTAGAAAGACCTGCTTGGAATACATGGTCAAATCCTAGTATGTGGAATATGCAGATGTTTGGTATTCAAACTGGAGCAAACCAAAACTTTGATTTACAGCAAACAATTTTAAGTAATACTTTAGATGATTTATCTACTGGTCAGCCTAGATATACTATTAATCGTATGAAAAATCGTATTGAAGTATTGCAACCTTGGGGTTTTGGTATGCTAGCATGGGATATCGCATTAGGGTTTACTTCACCAGAATACGTTGAACCATCAAAATCAGATCACTTATTAAAATTTATCTCATACCGCTTTATCGAATCTATTATTCAAGCAAGAAGTGGTGTTGAATTAGATGGTGATTTTAAAATTAGTACTGAAGCATTACGTGCTCGTTTAGATAAATTAAAAGAAGAAACTGATTCATTAAAAAATCATTCTGTCTTACATTTAGCACAATGGGCAGGATAATCTTTTATATATCAATATATTTAAACCCTGTGTCACGCAGGGTTTTTTAAGTTAAATAAACTCTATTTCTTATAAATAGTAGAGTTCTATATATAAAAGTATACTTACAAGAATTTAAGGATATATATCTATGAAAAAAGTAATATCTCCAATTTCAGGACAATCAAAATATTTGTTAATTGAAAATTCAGAAATAGTGTCTGAAGTTGCTGTTTCTAAAGATTTAAAAGAATCTTTGAAATTGTCTGCAGGTAAAGCAGGTACATTAGTTGTAAAAAATTTACCTGGTACAATTTTAAACCGTGAAAATCAAAACGGACGTATTTATTCTACAGAAGTATTAGCACAGGCTATTAAAGAAGCCCGTCCGTTGTTTGAAACAAAACAATTGCTTTCACAAGCATGTGAACATCCAGAAGGAAGTTTTGTTTCTCCTACAACTGCTTCTCACGTTGTAACTAATGCATATATTAAAAAGAATGTTAATTTGATTGTAGACGGCGAACAAGGTCGTTTTGATATGTTGTTCATGGATATTGAAGTATTAAATACAGAAGAAGGTAAAAACTTACGTGCTTTATTAGAAGCAGAATGCTCGGTAGGAACATCTATTCGTGGCGTTGGTGATATGGAAGGTAAATATGTTAAAAACTATGAAATTTTAGGTATTGACTTTGTAGGTAATCCAAGTTCTTCTACTTTTACACGCATGCCTATATCAGAATCTGTAAAATTAGAGATGAAAGATGAACGTACTTTAAAAGAAATGTTTAATGTAACTACTTCTTCCACAAATGTTGTACGTGACTTAGATCAAGCCGCTAATATTCAACAACAATTAGAAGGTATTGGTTATGGAACAGTTACAAAAACATCTACAAAAGTAGATCAAGAAACAGATCCAAAAACAGGTGCACAGACATCGATTACAACTTTAGAAGCAGAAACATCAGATGAAGTATCTGACTTAGATCAGGCATTGTATATGGCTAAAAATGCAATGTTAAACGGAGTAGTACACGTAGATAGTATCACTATTGAAAACATTGATGAAGAAAAAAATGAAGCTGTAGAAGCAGATTATGTTCCAGAAAAAACAGAATTGAAAGAAAAGCCTACGGTAACAGAAGCCAAAAAAGAAGAAGATGATCCAAATTTAGGCAAAAAGTTTGTATTACATACAGACAGAGGGTTTGTAACTTTTGATAAAAATGCAATTGACTTTACAGAAAAACCAGAAGATGCATTACATTTTACAGAAGGTAAAGAAGAAAGTGGAATGGTTTCTATGTCTAAAGTTACTGAAATTTTAGATGCTATGGGTATTTTTGAAGTAGAAAAATATTTTCAAAGAAATAAAATCAATTTGAGCACAAAAGAACCAACCGAAGATGAAAAAAAAGAAGGATTAGTCGGTGATGTTAATGTAACTGTTGGTGACGTTGGATTCATGGGCGGGGCAGGATCGGTTGGTAAAAACGAAAATGCAGCAGATACTAGCTTAAATGAAGAAAATGGTACTAACACAAGATTTTTAGCCAAAGTTACATTGGATACTAAATCTGGAATAACTACTGAAGAAATTCCTGTATCAGGTGTAGAAAAAGAAGCTATTAAAAACGAAGTAGGTAATCTATATAATATGAAAGCCCAAGCAAATGATGTAAATAGCGTATCTATTCAAGTGGTTGATACAATTAGCGGCAAAACATATTCGTTTGATCCACAAAATCAGAAATTTACTCCTATTGAAAATCAAATGGAAGAAGCATTTGAAGATACAGATGATACAATAGAAGTAGACGGCGATAAAGTAAAAACGATTTTAGACAAAGATATTAGTATTGAAAAAGATTTTGATTCGCCATTACAAGCACAGATTGCTGCATCAGCCGTTGAACAAGGACAGGTTGATCCTAAAGTATTAGTGCCAGAAGCTGCCGATGAAGAAGCTACAGAAGATTTTGAAGATCCAGTAAAATGTGTATTGTGCGATGAAATTTTTGAAAAAATCGATTGCAAGAAAGAAAAAGATTTAGGTTATTTATGTGATCAATGTATTCGCGCTATAGAAGCAAAAGAAGGTGATGTTTTAGAATTCGAAGAAGACGTTATGGATGAAAAATTATTCCAACAAGTAACTCAACCTTCTGATGAATTTACAACAGCCTCTTTACAAGAAGAAAATACAGACGTTTTGGTTACTTTAAAGAATATTCAGTATGACTTTGATGCAATCTTAAATGATGTAGATTTAGATGAACCTGGAGAAGCACAAGATTTAATTGATGCTTTACCAGATCCTTGGACAGTTAGATTACATGATATCGATCTAGCAACGGCTGATAATTTCGATCAGTTACACCAAATGATTATTGAAAAAGCAAATGCTCAATTACCATGGGGTATCTTTGATGCAAATATCGAAAAAGTTGAAGAAGCTGATACAGGATTAATGATCTATGATGCAAATCAGAAAGAACATACTCCAACAGTTGAAGAAAATGCTTTAGAAAAAGTATATACAGAAACAGATAAGTTTGTTGTAACACAAGACATTTTAGATGTTTTAAAATCTGTAACTGATAAAGCCGTTTTAAACTTAGTTGATCAATATGAAAATGGTTTAATCAATGGATTTACTTTATTGAGTAAGGCATTAGAAGAGCTAGAAAATCAATAAAATATAAAAATTTAGATTACTAATTTATTTCATGAAATAAACTTAAATAACTAGAATATAAGGAAAAACAAAAATGACAAAAGCAGAAGCGATCGCAAAAATCAAAGCAGCTTTGAAAGAAGCGGAAGTTAAAAGTGCTGAAGACACAGTAAAAAACATCGAAACAAAAGTTGTAGATGATGTTAAACCAGCTGATGTAACAGTTGAAGAAACTCCAGTAGCAGCAGAAATTGAAAAAGTTGTTGCAAATGCAGAAGAACCATTAGTTGCAGCAGATGAAGATGGTGTTTCTAAAAACGGCGGTGAAGCAGAAATGACAAAAGATTCTGTAGAAGCTGAAAAGAAAAAAGAGGATAACGCAATGAAAGATGTTATTAACGTTGCTGACCGTAAAGTAGAAGAAAACACAGAAGTACAAGCTGAATTGTTAAAACAATTAGAAGAAGCTGCTTCTCGTGAAGAAGGCTACAAAGCAAAAATTGCAGAAATCAATTCATTGTGTGAAGAAGTATTAGAAGCACAACGTAAACAATTGTTAAAAGCGCATGGCGAAGAAATGACAAAATTCTTCGAAGCAATTGTTGCTAAGGGTGAAGCATTTGAAGCAGAATTAACAGAAGCTGCAGCAAAGAATGAAAAAGCATATAAATCTGCAAAGAAATTATATGAATCTTCATTAAAAATGAATAAAATGTTGTTAGAAGCTGTTAAAAAAGCTCAACCAGCTAAAGCAATGACACGTTATGTAACACCAGCTCGTCGTGCTTTGGAATCAGTTAAATAATTGATTTTACAACAAAAATATAAAGGCTTGGCATAATTTAGCTAAGCCTTTTTTAATACCAAGAGTTAGTTCTAATTACTAGGATTCATAAAAAGGAATAGTTATGCCAAAAAGTCACAGACATTATTATGAAGATCCTAATTTTAAACGTAAACCAAGAAAACAAAGAAATGCTGCCAAAAAGGTAGAACAGGTATCCCAGCCAAAAATTGAGGTTGAACAACCCGCTCAGAAAAAGATGACTGTAGAAATAGACGTTTCTACGGTTTTATTATTTGTGAAGCATTTTATGGATCTTGGTATAATCAAGCCAGAAGATTTAACTAAATTATTAAATGCCACTAAAGAAGTTGATTTTAAATTAGTTAAAGACAAAGCAAATATGACAAAAGGTGATGTGCGTGCATTATGGTTATATCAAATGCGTAATCATGAACTCTTTTGTGATATATGTGGTCATCCAATTGAATCAACTAAAGGTAATGATCCATGGAGATTAACCTACGATCATCGCCAACCTCGTTCAAAAGGTGGTAAAACAGATGGGTTAAATGCTTCTCCTGCACATAGTATTTGCAATGGATTAAAAACCAATTATCTACCTAATGTATGGGAACAAATCGGTTTTGCTATATTAAGTTCACATGGAATACATGTTGATTTTGATAAATGCGCATATGATTATCGTAAATACTTACAGCATACACGTTAAAAGTAAAGGCTAGATTATTTTCTAGCCTTTTATTTATATTGAGCATATGCTTGCTCTAATTTAGCTCCATAGTAATCTACCTGACCTGGACCATTATAAATAGAAGCAAATGTTTTAAAATCTTTATTTTGTAAAGCAGTATACATCTTTTTGTTGGACTTAATAAAATTACACATTGCGCGTAATTGATTACTTTCAGAAGTATACATAGCTTCTACAAAACTACTTACTGAATTATAACCACATGCTTTATAATTGAAACCCATACATTGTCCAACACCCCAACTAGTAGAAAGCATAGCACATTCTTCATCTATTGATTTAGCCAATAAATATCTATCATATTCTGCTAAGCCTGTTTTGTAATAGGTTTTAGTCCATTTTGGATAGCATACTGTAGGATAATCTTTAGATAGTTTTGTTACATCTAAACCTTTATTTTTAGCGTATTTATAAAAAATATGTCCTTCTTGTAACGTAACAGGTATAGTAGGATCTTGTTGTAAAAAGCCAGATTTTCCACCAGCTTCTATCTTAAATACAGCACGTAAACAAGCTTCTTCTATATTAAATTCATTTGCAATTTTTGTAAATTCTTGATCAGTTAAATATTTTTCCATCGGAGATTCTATTGCCTCGGTTGTTGTAGAATTTTTAAATAGTGAAAATATCCAAGATAAAATTTTCTTCATATAAATTAGAACTCGAAGTTCTATCTTTTATATATGGAGATAAGATTTGGTTAAGAAAAAAGTTATAATAGAAACACCTAAACCAGTCGTAGAGCAACCAAAAGCTCAGATATATACAATTCGTAAATTAAACTGTATTGTAGATGGTGTTGAACAGAAATTCAAAAAGATAAAGAGTATATTAGAAGAAGAAAACATAGATGAAATACAAATCTTTGGAATTTCTAATAAATTGTATAAAGAATTAATAGAGTACTTAAAACAATCTAATCGTAAACATGTAGTATATGGTAAATCAAGAATAGGATTATATTAAGGTTTTGGAAAATTTTTTAAGAAACCTTATCGAGGGTACGTATTCTAATATATATGAAAGAAGAAATTATTTTTTTACGAGATTTTGAAACCGTTGTAGATAAACACCCTGAGAGTTGGGATAAACCGTGTATTTTACCACGGGATTTAGACTGCGGTAGATTTTTAACTAATGTGATTTTTACTCGTGTGGATACGGGGTTAAATGTATTAGAATGGATTGAAAACGGCAAAGAATGTTGGGCACATTTTAATGAAATTTATATTAAAACTCCCATTAAAATATTAGGTAAATTTTATATAAATAATGTTGAGCAGGTAGAGTAATATAATGAAAAAAGAAAATCCAAAAAAAGCAAATTTATCGTTAAAAAATTTACCACCGGATGAGGTAGAACAATTATTAGATGATTGTGCATGGGAAGAAGGAGTTGTAGAAGCAGCTAGTTTTATTGCGCAAAAATACTCATCTAAATGGAATAAAGATCCATGTGATTTAATGAATTCGATTATTGAGTATAATCTTACTAAAAAATTACATTCTGCGATTTTGAATAAAAGCGAACCATTGCCTGCTCAGTTTAATTGGAAAGAAATGCCTTCTAACGAAGCTTTTTATGAATTCGAAGATTTTGTCGCACACGCTTATTTGCTAAAAACGGTAGAGAAGTTTAAACCGATGAAAATGAAGGTTTTATTATCACCTGCTAATTCAAAACATATTTCAAAGCTTTTACCAGTTTGGAAAAAGAACTTAGAAGAAACCTATCCCGAAGTTAAAATTACAATAAACGAAAAAAAAGAAAATTACGTTATTTCTTTAATTTAAACTTGTTTTAAAATTTCAGTTTTTAAATATTTTAATAGCTCAGGTAAATAATTAATTTCATCTAAACTAAGCATTAATGTTTTACCGTTGAAATTCAACGCTTGGTTAGTAGTATCTAATGCGTATTTACCAGCAACAAATAATGGTAATTCATCACTTGTAATATACATTTGCTGTTTTTTCTTATTTAAAATTTTCACACCTGTTTCATTTAAATTAATAACACGCATTGATATTTACCTCTTATATATTATATATAGTGTATCGAGGTATAAAAGTAAAACTATAATTTTCCAAAACAAAAAAATACCCCCAAAAAGGAGGTATTTTAATTTTCAGTATACATACGATTAACTTGCACTGGATGTTACCGTTACAGAAGCATCTGCACCAGTTACTGTTGTATTCAAGATAATACTTTCTGCAGCATATACAGGAGTAATGATAATATCGATTACTAACTGATTATTTGCAATTACAATAGGAGTATTATTTGTATTATCACAGATAACTTTATAGCTTGCAATACCGTTTGCACTCAAGATTGTATCTAAGAAACTTGAGAATTGTAAAGCAATTTGCATGCGTTCGTATGGTGTATTGTTTTCAAACAAATGCCATCTTGCTGCATCACGTAATACAGTTTCAATGTAAATAATTGTTCTAGCTACATTGATACGATCCAAAGAAGATGGTTTTTGTTGTAATGTTCTTTGACCCCAGTTTACATAACCTGCGCCAGCATCTTTAATAATACAGTTAATTTGGTTATCTGCATACATTGTACCACCTTCAACTGGATTATATGCTTGTGTTAAGCCAGTAGGAGACACTGTAGAAGAACCGATTACACCGCGGTTTGGACCAGCTGGAGCATTCCAAGGATCGCCTGCTGCACCAATTAATTTTGCAACATAAGCAGAAGGACACATTAAGAAGTTTGCACGACCTTGTACAGAATCATATGTCTTTACCCAAGGAGCAGACAATGCACCACGATAACTGTTCATTGCCAATGTATTTTTTCTCCAGTCAATAGCATCATCATATTCTGTTTCTGATACAGGAATATCAAATAAGCAGAAACAGTCACGACGATATTCAGCAATTTCTAACATTTTTGCTTGATAAGAAGTTTCTGCACTGTTGGTATATCCAGAATTCATTAACAACGAAACAGAAGTTTGTGTACGATCACGGAATAATTCCCAACCAGCATTTAATTCAGCAGAAGTTGGTTTTATACCAGATGTACCACCTACCAAGTCAGCTTTTGTTAATTCTGGTTCTAATACTTCATCTTCATCCAATGCATTTAATAGATTTGGATTTACAAATGCTAAGATATAATCAGAAGATTCATTGATTACATCTTCTAAGAACATAGAATTACCATAATTATCTTTTGCTTGATATAAGGTACAATATTCATATGTTTCAACAACTTCTTCGATACGACCAATTGTTTTTAATACTTCTACACGGAAAGTTCTTTCAGATGGTTTAGGATATTTACTAATTTTACCATTACCAGAAGTAACATCTGCTGGTTTAGTCCAAGTAGAATTTTCACCTTCAATCGCTTTCACTTGGTATTTTACAGTTGCTTTATCTTCTGAAATTTCAGTTACTGTATAAACACCTGCTGTTTCTGTACGAGTGATTTCAATAGCATCCCCAACAGCTAAATCATTAGATACATATTGTGTATTAACGCCAGTTGCAGTAGCTACACACATGTGATTAGCGTCTGGTTCACCGAATGTAATACCACCTAAAGCAAACGCACGATTTTCATTTATTGTACTATCTGTTAATCTAACACCGAATTTTAAATTATTTGGGTTATTTGCAACAAATGCGATTGCGTTTGAAGTATCTTCTGTGAAAAATACACCAGAATCATTTTTATTTACTGCGGTATCTACTGTTTCAACATACCAACCTGCACCGGCTTCGGTTGTTCCGCCTTGTTTTGCAATTTTAACACCGGCATATTTTGCATCGCCTTCTGCATGATTGGCTGGATCGCCAGCGTGAACAACACGAACAAAATAATGTGTATCAATTGATTCGGATGCTACTGCTAATGAGTATCCAGCATAACCATATTTGGCCGAGTTTAACGCACCAAATGTTGTGGTATAATTTTTCAATGTTGATAATAGAGTTGGCTTATTAATTGGACCAAACTCTGCTTCCCCAACATAAGCACAGGCTGTTACTGAATTTGTAGCCACTACCCCTGATAAATCTTTAATCGAAGGATATACGTTAGGCCATTTATAGTTTGCCATTATTCAATTCCTTATTCTTTGTTCAATATACTTTAGATATATATTAGAACTTCATTAACTTTTTACCCAACTCGTCTTATAATTTTTGTATTATAAAACCTACCATATAGAACTTATATGGTAGCAATTTATTTGTAAAAATTATCTAATTTCTACAAAGTTATAACGGTTCGCAGGCGTTGTGTACAACACAATTTTCTGCGATAAAGGTATCAATTCCAGGAGTAGTGTTAAACGTATATGTAGGTATTAAATCTGGCAATATATTATATTCAATATTAGCTATTTTAACATATTTGTTATCTGCCGTTAATACTGTCATATCTTTAGTTAATTCTAATAAACCTTCAATCGATTGATTATAAACCGATGTTTTTGGATCATAACATGCCCATCCTAAATTAGTATATATAGGATGATCAGGAGTACATTTTAAAACAATTCCGTTAGTTAAGGTAATAGTAACTAATTCTTTACGTTGTTTTTTAATAACAGATAATACCGTAACTTCACAAAATTCATTATTTCTAGTATTATACCCCATTAACTTATCGCCTACTTTAACAGATATTGCGCTTGTTATACTTCCATCTGTTTTAGTTATGTTACAATCTCCTAATACACAACAATAATAACTCGAGGTTACATCAATTAATATATCACTGTTAGTTGTATATTTATATTCACTATATTCGCTATATATTCCCGATTTACTAGCTAGCACAAGACCTGTTGTTGTTTTATTGTTTTGAGTAATATCAAACCAAGAACCGGCTGATTTTCTATTATTTATCGTTACAACATCCCCCGTATATATTGGATAATAAAAATCGCTTATGCCACTATCTCTATATGTAGATTCATTAGGTAAAGTTTCTGCCCCAATACTTGTTACCTTAGTATCGTTTATTAGGACATCAAATCCTCCGCCGAGATTTCCATTAGTAATTAATAATTTATAAGGAGTAGCTCTATTTTGTGACTGTGAATTACCTGGATTTTCAAAACACATTTCTACACCGGCTTCTATTAATTTACCTGCATGGTTATAAATACAGTTTGTAATGTCTTTTCCAGTTTTTGTATACCATTTATCAACAGGGTTATTTTCAATATCGTTGGTTGTTATATAAATAGTCTCAAAATCATTATTTGAGCTTTTATAAGCATATAATCGCTCAGAAGTTGTATATTCTTCTTTATTAAAATATGATAGATCTAGATAATTATCAGTACTTGTATAATACCCGTATGAATAAAAAGTGTGCGGGCAATACGGTACATTAAGTTTAAGTGTTCCAGATGTTCCACCTATTGTTGCTGCCAATTTTAAGCAACTTTTACTATTATGAGCTTCGATAGAACAATCTGCGTGTGTATACTCATGAACTACTTTATCTGTATCGATAAGGGTAGCGACAAATTCTATATCGCTTGGATAAATGTAATAATTGATAGTATTTTGTGTGGCTGCCATATACAACCCTTAATTATTAGGTAGGATCAGCATCTATCCAATTTTCAGGTAGAATTAAATTATCAACATAATTTTTTATAGAATTTAGTATATACAACTTATATTTATCTGGATAGCTACTGTATGCTTCTTCATCTATTTTATTATCAATTTCAGATAAAATTTCTTTTTGTACATCGCTAAATTTATTACTCATAGTTGTTTTTGGATTTTGAGAGTCTATGATTTGTATTTCTAATTCTTCACGGTCTACTAAAAGAGGACGAGTATCTTCTTGTGCGGGATTAGGAATGAATTGATCGGTATCGTCATCATAATCGGGCTCGTATAAGTTACCAACAGTTAATCCTGCTAATTCATCTAAAGCAGAATCAATATCTTGTGCATCGATTAATTTTTTTTCATGCGCATTTAATTTTTTTGTGAATGTATAAGGTTCAAATCGTCTATCAAGAAGTATTTCGATGTCATTAAGTTGTGTATCACCTAATTCTGGATAACTATCTTTAATATGTCGTACAATTATTTCTGAAACCACACCTGGATAAAATGCACGTGAAATATTATCTGCATTTAAAGTATCTTCAACACTTTCTTTAACATCTTTACCAGTTTCTGCTTCTTTCCAACCTTCTTCCCAAGCTTCTTTCATTATAGGAAGTTCACTAGTAACTTTAGAAAGTTGTGCCAAATGTTTTCTTTCTTCGTGAATTATATCATCTAAAGTTTCTCCAACCGCAGCTTTTAACCAAGGTTCTGACATATCAACCATTGTCTTAATTTGACTATATTGATTAATAGCATCTGTCTCTGCAGCAATTGCTGTCAATAAACCTTCTTGTGCTTTTGATGTGATATCATGATCTTCTGTAACTGCTACTTCTAAAGGATTAGCAGCCATTGCTTCTGTTAAAGAAACTTTAGGTGTGAATTTCATTATAAACTACCTTATTTGCCCAAAGGATATTCTTTTGCAATTTCACTTGGAGTATATACATTACCATCACGTTTTAATACTGTTGTATTAATTTGAATTGTATCTGGCAATTCTTTTTCATCAATTTGTGAAATTACATAATGTGGATTTTGATTAGCATCAACTTCTTTTTCTACATGTGCACCTGCTGCGGCTTGTCCAACTTCAGCTTTTACAGCATTTAATACATCGCTTGCATTAACACGTGTATCTGGAACAAAATCCAAAGGTCCAGCGTAATCTGATTCTTTCAAAGCTTTTAAAAGTTCTTGTGCTAATTTAGATTCGCCGATGATTTTTGTGATTTCAACATGAGCAACATCTTCGTCTTCATCTTCATCACTGCCCAAGTTAATCAATTCAGATAACATACCATCTTCTTCGCAATCACATTCACAATCGACTTTTCCTTCAAAATCTGTGTCATTTGATAATTTACCAACGTTAACTAAATTATCTTTATCTGTAATTTCGTTATCTGAAAATTCCCCTGGGTTATTATTAGCCATTCCCATTTCATCAAAAGAGGCAGAATTAGTTGCGATAATTTCTTTTGAACTTTCTAAACCTTCCATAAAAGGTTTTGCTGCTTCAAACAATTGTTCTCTAAGACTCATTTTTCTTGTCCTTATTAAAAACTTTTACGTATTTATATGGCGATTTAGAAGTCGCCTCTTGTTTTCTTTTGTTTTCTTTGTTATACCTATTCATGAAATTTAAAAATTCACGATAAGTAAGTTGATTAGAAGTTTTATTCATTTTCATGAATTGCCTTAACTTTATAATTAGAACTTAATTGTATATAAGTTTTTTTATTTATTTAACTTTTAACAAAACCTGGGCATAGAGTTCTGATTTTACCCTTTTTAGATTTTGCATAAATGGCTGCTATTGGTTTACCGCTTTTAACCCAATGTTCTACTAGGTTTATATGAAAATGATTATAAACATTTTTAGATTCAGCAAAATGTTTACACGAACAAGATTTTGGAGAAAGGGTTACATATATCGATTCTATTAACGTTCCACGTATTTTTTCATCTACAAAATACCCACATTCTTCACCGTTAATTATATTTTCTCTAACAATATACATAAAATACCTTTAATAATATCTAAAAATATAGAACTATTTATTTTTTCAGTATTTAAAAAAGGGCTTTATAAAAAGCCCTTTTGTTTTTAATCTTAACTAAGATTATCCAAAGAAACGTTTTGTGAAACGGCCTTTTTCTGCGCCAGCTTCTTCGATCCAGTTGTCTGCAGCTACGCCGCTTTCTTTAACACATACGTGTTTGCCTAATTTTGTATCAAAGATACGGCAACCTTCAACCAAACGATTATGGTTATAAGAACCAGCAATTTTTGCAACAGTTGCTTCTGACAATGCTGTTTTTTCTACAGCTTCTACCATTGCAATATAATCTTTACCAGACATTGCAGATTCTTCAAATGCTTTCAAAGCTTCTTCGATAGCTTCTAATGTAACATCTTCTTCACCCGCCAAAGGATCTTGAACTAATGCTTCTGGAGCAGCATCAAAAGTTTCTACTTCTTCTTGTGAACCAAATTCACTTTCTGGATAAATTACGCCAGAGTTAGCTTCTTTATCAAAGTAACCAATTACTTTACCAGCGTTATTCAAAGCTACTTCTTTTACACCAGGTTCAATTGAGCCTTTCAATTCCATAATACGGTTTTTGAATGTTTCGTAATCAACGATGTCTTCTCTTGCAATTGGATCCATTGTCATTGTTTCCATATCAATTGGAGCATCATCAGCTTCATCAACTAAGATAGATTCGCAATGATATGCTTTTTCAAAATGAATTGGATTAGCTGCGAATTTTTCAAATTTAGCATCAACAGATTCTTTCTTTTCAACGTCGATTTCTGCAACTTCTACGTCTGTTGCTTCTGGTTCTTCATCTGCTAATTTACCAATAACATCTTCAACATCTTCGCCACCAGTTACTGTTTCAACAGCGTCTTTAGTAACGAATTCAACTTCTGATAATTCATCTGAAGAAACTACGATATCAGCAATTTTTTTAGCCAATTCTAAGTCAGATACAACTACAACTGCAGCTGCATTGCCTTTAACTGCCAAATCACCTTCAGCTGTTGCGCCTAAATCGATGATTTCGCCTTTTTCCAATTCCATATCGCCTTCTTCGGTTTCCAAAATCAATTTCTTAGAAACAACCCAAGACTTTGATTCACGTAATGCTTCACGTGCTAAACGTGCAGCCAAACGGTTAACATACTTTGCCATTTTTAATTTTCCTTATATTTTTTATTAAAGTTATTTATAATAAATCCAAGACTTGAGTTTTTTATTTTTTTATAAACTAGATATCTATATTAATAGAACAGTAAAAAAACAAAAATGTATATACGAAAAAACTACCCGAAGGTAGTTTTTCATTATTTAACCCAAATTGGATAAAATTTATTAGTTGATTTCATCACCTAATAAGAAATAGTTATAAGATAAATCTGCAGTAATTTCAATAGGATCTGAACTAGAAGCTTGAATTGTTGGGAAAGAAATACTTGTTGGGAATACATCGTATAAACGAATATCGTATTTTTTAATTCCTTCTGGTTGTGGATCATATACATCTGGATTAACCAATGCAATATTTACAGTTGCAGTGTAATCTTCTAGCAATGAAATTTTACCTTCTTTATAGTTATGGTATTGATTGCACCAAACTTTAAATGCTTCAGTAATAGAAGAATCCCAAACTTCTGTAAAGGTAACACTCCAATCACCTGCACGAGTTTGTTTACCTGCATAACGTCTTTCAAAACCACCCCATTCAACAGTAGTTTTATCACCAGTTAGTGTAGGAAAACCGAAAGTTTGGCAACGCAATTCTAAGTTATCTGTTCTAACCAAACGTGTTAGTGGCGATCCTGCTTTAAAAGAGATTGTCCAAGTAGACACAAACATCTTTAGTGGATCTTTTAAATTCTGTACTTTATTTAGTGGATTTAACATGGTATTTAAATTCCCTTGGGTTAAAAATTATAATTTCTACTTTAATATAGAACTCAATAATAGAAATTAAATTATTTTGTATGTATTTTAATTAATTACAAAGCGTTGAGTTCTATCTTCACCTTCTATCGATAAATTATAACGGATAGCTTCGATAGCTTCTAATGTTAATGGAGTATCAGTTACAGCTGCCCATACATCTACATCGAATCCAATTCCATAAATATACCCTTTTCCTTTTAATTTATCTGTAGCGGTAGGATATTGTTTTAAATTAGGAATACCAAAAACGGTATATATTTGGTTTTCAGAATTATTTAAAACCGGAGAATTATATGTAAACCATATATTAGCATCTGCACATCTTAGTATAAAATGATCGCGTAAGTATTGAGCTTCATCGCGGTTATCTACTAAAATTACAGCAGAATACGATCCAGTAATAGCTTTTGCTTTATATGAAATAGGAGCTTTATCACCCGTTTGTCTAATTTCATCTAAACTAAAATATATAACATGTTGTTCGTTATCACAAACAATATTACCAGTAGATTCATAGCGCAATACAATACTACCACTTGGTGTTATTTCTTGTATATTAGCTCTAACTCCATATAAAGCGGCATATTTTTCCGAAACAATAATAACATAATCACCGACTTCAGGTTCTCCATTAGCTGGTGAAGTAGTAATATTCCATTGTTTATATCGATTACCGGTTCCCCAAAAAACTGTATCTAAATCATTTTGTTTATATGCAAGCAAAGGATATTGTATATCAATATTTTTATTTTGATTTCTCAATAACCAAGTATCAAAAATATCTTCAATGGTTAACTCATCTACTTGAAATACTCTGTCTGATTTCCATAACCAATTTTCACGAGGAGTAGAAGTTATTTTAAAAGTAGCACCTTCTCCAGTACCTTTTAATAATTTACCGTTTACTGTATCATCTTTTAAAATACTACCATTAGAATTTTTTATAACCTTGATTTTTTTAATTGCGCCTTGTGTTTCGCCTTTTCCTGAAACTTCTAAAACTTCTATTTGAGTGCCTACAACATCTAAAACACTACCAACGGTATAGCCTATTCCAGGTATTGCAATGTTTACTGTATAAACATAATTGGTTGCAGCTTTGGAATTTGGATTTCCGGTTGTATCACGTGGATCAGCAAGCCGCATTTGATGCAAATAGATTTCTTTCATACAAAGATCTATCTCATTTAAGCTGCTTGAAAAACGACTATTTTCAGGAATTTGTAAATTTATCTTAGGCATGTTATTTAGAACTTTTAAATTTCTTAATGGATAAACCCTTGAGAATGCAAGTAATCTAGAAATTCAATCAAATGATAACATACACCGGGCAAATCTTGTGGATTATTAGGCTTTCGATCGGTTTTTTTATGATAGGTTCCAAACGGTTGACCTGTTCCGGCATTATGTTTTCGATTGGGAACATCAAATCTAAAACGATAATTTGGACAATTGCAATATACTTTTATGTCATGATCCGCTAAAGAAGGTTTTGGTAAAAACCCATTGAGAATTTCTTCTTCTGTTAATCCTTCAGTTGCATCTATTCCACGAAACTCTGCGATTACCCCATAATGGCCATGTATTGTATGAACCATTCCGTGAAAGCTAATAACCTTAGTATTAATCGAATAGTCGATGTCTAAGTCAGAAACTTTTATCGCTTGTGTTGATCGATAATTTGGAGTTACTCTTTCAGTATTCTTTAAAAGTTCATTCCAAGTTGTCATTTGTTTTCGTATTCTTTTAGTTGTGCATTAATCCAATTAGTACAATCATCTAAGGTTCGCCAGCATTGCCAATCATATCCAAAGTGCTCAACTCTTTTACGATAAGCAATTTGTTCTTCTGATAATTTACCTTTATGCTTAGTTGTATCAAATTTTAATTCTAAAAAAGTAGCTTTACCATGCCAAATAATTACTAAATCACTTGAGCCTTTTTCCCAACCTCGATTTTTACTATATTGAATAAAACCCATTCTTGCTTGCGGATTTGTAATGTATTTTAGTGCAGGTGACACAGGGTCATTATATATAATAAACAACCCATTATATGCGCGTAGTTTAGCAACAACAGCTTTTTGTAATTCAGCTTCTGATTGAGTTTGATCTCGGTTTATTTTAGTTTGTGTTTTACGTACACTTTTCTTTTTAACTGGAATAGCAATGCCTGTACCGAGTTGTCTTTTGTATGCCATTATTTAACTTCTTCATAACAATCTAAAAACACATTAGCTAACACTGCAATAGCAATTTTAGCCTGATTCCAAACTTGAATTGCATTTGATAGGCGTAACTTTTCTGCATTTTCTTTATTAATTACTAATTGATTTACATATTTAGCTGTGTTATGTAAAGAAATAGTTAATTCTGGTTTGTTTTCATAAAATTTATTTTCTACAATATAATTATATAAAGTAAATCCTTCTTCTAGAATTTGTTGTAGAGCTTGTAAAGAACTTTCACTTGTTACGTCTTTACCGTTAACTCCAGTGTATAATTCACAATATTGATTTATTTCGTTCAAAACTTTTTTTGATAATTCACAAGCTTTTTTAATTTTAGTATTACTCATTGTACTATCCCATATTATTCGTTATCTAATCCTAGTTGAGGAAATACTCCATGTGTAGCATAACTTTGTAATAACACTCCAAACAGAGTAGCTTTTTCCTGATCCAATTGAAATTCAACTGTTTTCTTATCATCAAATAATACGACAATTGTTGAATTTCCATTTGTTCTAATCTCTAAGTGTAAATCTTTACCAGCTAAATCATGAAAAGAAACAGATTCAGTAATTTTATATTCGGTTTGATATGCGAACTTAGATTTTTTAGGAAATAGTTTTTTTATTCGTTTAAGCATAAAATAATCTCCTTTTATTGATAGAACTGGTAAATCTTTTAATAAATATAAAAATAATTGGAATTCTATATAATATGATATATGATTTAAATATGTTTTGGTGTTATCTTACAAATGAAAGCCAAGTTATTATTAATCGGGCAAAAGAATTATTAACACGCGAAGATTATGATTTTGATACAAAAACTACTAAAACAAGTCAATTCTTTCAAACGGTTTCAAAAATAAATGATATAGAAACCATTCGATTCCCTACAGGTCTTATTAAATGGGTTAGTAATAAACTATCTTTACCTGTAGATAAAAAATTGCCCCGTTTTTCATATTTTACTGAGACAGATGTATTAGCTGTTGCAAATGAAGTAAAAAATATCAATCCACACTTTGAAATCCGTGATTATCAAATTGAGGCTTGCTTGGCTTCTTTAAATAATTTTGAAAGTTTAATCCATTCTTCGGTGGGCTCTGGCAAAACGTCAGTACTGTCACTAGTATGTAAAATATTAGAAAATGATAAAATTCTGATTATGAATGGAAACAATTTTATCTTACAGCAAATATACGATAGATTATTATCATTTGGTATTACTGATGTTAGTTGGAATCCTAGCAAAGAACCGGATTATTCCAAGCGTATTATTATTTTAAACAGTAAAGGATCTGATCAGCGCTTAAATAAAAAAGATCCTAATTATTTACAATTTCTAAAAACAGTAAATACATGGATAACTGACGAAGCTCAACATTTTCAAAGTTTAACTGCTTTTGAACCTGTATTTTATATGGATGATACTAAACTTCAACATATAATAGGTTATTCAGGAAGTCCATTTAGAAATTATAAACATCCTTATAATGATAAAGACGATTTTGTATTAATTGCGCTTTTGGGTGAACCGGTATTTACATATGAAATGAAAGATACAATCGCCGATCAAAATATTGCACAACCGTATGCATATTTTATTAATTATCCGAACAAAGAAATTAATATACCTCCTGCATTAAAAGATAATTATTTTATGCAATATAGATTTGCAATTACTTACAATAAACCACGTAATCGCTCCGGAATAGAAATGCTTAAGTTTTTAAATAAACATGGCATCAAAACACTTGCCTCTTTTAATAATATTAAGCCGGGGCAGAGTATGATGAAAACTTTGAAGCAAGAAGGTGTTGATAGTAAATTTATTTGTGGTGATAATACTATTCATGAATGGGTAAGAACTCCTAGAGGAGGATTGCGTTTACAAACAACTGAAGGTAACGTAGACGATATTAGAAAAGCTTTTGAAAATGGATATAATATAATATTTGGATCTTCTGTTATGGACGAAGGTGTTGATTTAGAAGATTTCCAAGCTGTTGTATTATTTTCTGCGGGAAAGACACCTATTGCGGGTATTCAAAGAATTGGGCGAGCAAGCCGCAAAAAGAAAAATGGACAAAATATTTCATTTGTCATAGATTTCAAAGACATAAACGGAAACTATATGTTTAGAAATCATTACGAAAAACGCCGTCAAATGATGATAGACTCTGGAGTAAAAATTATTGATAAAGTACAAGACTTCTGCAAAATGATAGAAGACTTAAATAAAAATCCAGAAGAATAGAAAATTTTTGTTTTACATTTTAACAAGTTTGATATATATTTTTGTTGAAAATTAGGAGAAAACATGTCTGCTTCATACACCTTTGATAACGATTTCGATTTAACTGTACAAAAGAAATTTTTGCAATTATTTGTTTTTGATCAAAAGTGGGCAGAATTAAGTGGCTTGGACGTAATTAAACCAGAATTCTTTGAAAATCGTGTTTTACATAATATTTGTAAATGGATGCACGAATATCATAAGAAATATAAAACTATACCTACCAAATTAGTGCTTACTGAAAAAGTAAAAGATTTTATTAATCTTAATGGTTTAGGCCAAAAAGAATATTATAATTACGCAGAAGTATTGGATACTATTTTTACATTAAACGATAATGAAGATTTAGAATTTTTTAAAGAAAAAGCAATTATTTTTGTACGTCAAGCAGCTTGGAATAAAGCCTTAGCTGACAGTGCTAATATCTTACGAGTTGGTAATTATGAAGAAGCTATAAATGAATTCAAAAAAGTTTTAACTATTGGCACAGAAAATGATCTAGGTTTAGACTTTGGTGAAACTACTTCAGAAGCTTTTATTGATTTATTAAAAGAAGATTATTCCAAAGATAGTATGCTGCAAACGGGTATTCCAAGTTGGGATAGAGCATTAGGTGGTGGTTTTGTAAAAAAGAATGTACATTTAATTGGAGCATGTCCAGGTGGTGGTAAATCTAAAACAATGGCAGGTTTAGCAAAGCATGCTATTGAATTAGGCAAACGAGTAATCTTTATTACACTTGAATTGTCTGAAACTGAAACCCAAGCCAATATTAATTGTGCAATTACAGGGTTAAATATGTATCAAATGCTAGATCCAATTAACCGTGAAGAATTTGATAGAAAAATTCATGTTTTTAAGAATACATATAATCCACAATGTGTAGTAAAATTTTATAAGCCAGGTGCAATTACTGCGGATACTATTCATAATTTTATTCAAAAAGTTATTCAGAAAAAAGAAGATGATCTGGGAATTAAATGGAAACCAGATGTTATATTTGTAGACTATCTAGATAAATTATTGCCTACACAAAAAGTAAAAGGTAATATGTACGAAGACGTTGGTGGGGTAGCTACTGATTTAAAAAATTTAGGTATTACTTTCGATTGCCCGGTTATTAGTGGATCTCAGTTGGGTAGATATACTTGGACATTAAAAGGAGATCAAGTAATTAATTTGGATGCAATCGCTGAATCTGCACAGAAAGTACACATTTGTCATTCTTTGACTACTTTAAATGCAAATCCTGCAGAAAAAGAACAAGGTAAAGTTCGTTTGTATATGGCAAAATCACGTTCTGGTATTCCAGGTAGTGTTGTGTGGTGTAATAATGATTTGGGCAAGTGTAGAATGCATGAAATAGAACCTTGGGACCCAAATACAATGATAACTACTACTACATTTTCAATTAAAGATGCTCAAAACGGAAGTAAAAAATAAGTAAAAAAAATCCCCCGATAAAATTTAAAGTTTCGGGGGTTTAATTCTCTTAAACATCCACGTTGTCCGGATACTTACTCTTTCTCCAGCAGACACAAACGGGCCTATGTAGGTGAGAATTATGTACCTATGTTTTGTAGAACATAATTTTATAAATTATATACTGCTGTTTTTATTATTTTTTGCGCGTTTTCTTTCTATTCTCCACCAAGTATAACTTAATCCTACCCATGCAATCGAAGATAAAATCGCTGCCGATAATGCAACTACAGTTGCAACAGTTATAAAATTATCTAACATATCTATACCTCTTTATGATTGAATACATAACGCATAATTTTTAGCATAGCGTTTTTGCATTGCTTTTTGATAATTCTTTTTTGAATGCGTCATATATTTATATAAACATTTACAATCAATTGTACCATCACTATTAAAAAGAGATTTTGAATTACCAATGCCACGATTGTAAATTACATCAGTCGCAACAACAAATTCCTCTTGGCTTCTGAATTTTTTTCCATATAAATACGGAAACACTTCATTGACCAAATGCATCTCTTTTCTTTCTAAGGCTTCTTCTTGTGAAATGTTTCTTTCTGGTAGTTTTTGATTACCTTTTTCTGCAACTAAGGTGATTATTTTTCCCTTAGAGTTTTTTACTTTAACTGTATCACCAATTTTATACGTAACTAATTTAGCTAGTGTACCATATCCATTATGATACTTACCATCAGAATCTTGATATGCTATACTAGAAAACGCTTCGTTTGCTTTAATATGATCCGAAACTATATCTAAACCTAAATCAGTAGTTTCTTCTGTGAAAATTAATTCTTGATTAGAAATATTTTTATATTCTTTTAATTCATTGCTTAACCGTTTTACTTCATCGGTAGTAGCTTGAATTAATGCTTGACTTTTTTGATGTTCAGAAAGTAGATTATTATATTTTAGAGTTTGTTCAGCTATTATTTCATTTTTGCTTTCAATTACTTTATTTAAATCGGAATTACTATGATATCCAGTAAATACTAAACCCAAAACAATTCCTGTTGTTAAAAATTTTGTAAAAGTAAACGAAGCATTTTGTTGAATACCTGTTTTATCTCTTGACATATTTTTAGCTCTTATTTTTGTTAATAGTTTAAGACACTACCATCGCAGATAATATCTCGACTGTTGTAATTTCTTGCCATCAAAATTACAATAATGGAGACACCTGCCCGTTTAAGAGTGCCTCCTTTTATTTTTAATTATACCACCGATTATTGATTATTAAATATTAAATTTTCCAAGAATTAGAAAAAATAGTTCATTAATATAAAGGTTGTTAAACATGTAGGTACAGAATAAAATGCAACCAATTCAATATATAAATCTAGTGCATTTGGATTACCAGCTTTATTATTTTTATAATTTTTAATAATAAAATACAATAACCAGGCTAACCAAATTCCTAATCCAATATACCATTCTGGTCGTAATAAACATCCAAGCAATGCACCTCCACCTGCTACTGGAGCAGCTGCTATGACATGCGGAGTATTTTCTGTTTTTCTAAAATCAGCATTCAATGCTACACCAATAATACCTCCGATACATAATGCATATGCAAATTTTCCCCAAGATAGAAGAGCGTCTGGAGCATAATATAACCAACCTCCACTTGTATGAATTCCGTTTGCTAATAAGATAGGATACACTAACAATAGAGGCATTAAAATCAACAAAGCTCTAAACTTCCATCCAGTGTAATAAAAAGTATTAGATAAACTAGACTGATCTTTTCCATTATAATATTTTTTCTTAGTGTATTTTAAATAACCAAACAGACTTCCTGCCATTGCTAAGCAACACCCAATTCCTACTAACATTTCTACCATATTAATCTACCTTTATTTCTGTTGATTTAGTTGATTCGTTTGTTTCTTCTTTTTTTGATTTTTTATTGATATATGAATCAATCGCACCACAAATAGACTGTACTACAGCTTGATAGCCCAATTGAACACACGCCAACATACCACCAAAACAAGTAAATATATTCCACAATGTCAATTTTTCATAAGTATTAGCAGCACATAATCCGGCAACTAACGATAACACCAATGAAATATATGGTATATACTTATCGATATTTTTTATATTTAATCTTTTAATCCATTCAATTATTCCAATAATTGCTATAGATCCTGCAATATAAAATTCAAAAAGTTCTGTCATAGTTAATCCTAATTTTGTTATCTGTTTATATAGAACTAACTGTTTTATACTAGTTGGAATAATAATTTAAAGAACTAAAATATAGATTCTATTGTGTTTTTTGTTTTACATTACTCATAAAATCACGTAATATATAAAATATGAAAACCCAAATAACTCCAGAAATTATTGATAATTTATTAAAAGCTGGCAACGTATATGACCTAGTTCAACTACGTACCGGAAAAAATAATATGGGTAATGATACGGAAAAAGCACGTCAATTATTTAAAATATTTCATAAATATGCTGAAAACAAATATTGTATGGAAGATTATTTTTTTAAAATAAATATAATCAAAAAGAGTACTGATACATTTATAGATATCTTTAAAGGTAATAATGAAACTGTAGAAACTGTAGAGTCTTTTGAAGATTTTCCAAATTTTATAAGATATTGGAAATCTAAAGGTGTACAAGTATTATATTGTAGACATATAATATTTATACCAATTTATAGTGAATTGGGTATATTATTTAAAATGTATAATAAATCGTTAAATTCTATTATACATATGATAGAAGAAAAGGAGTAACCATGTCCAATATTATTGAAGAAGTACAATTGGATTTTAATGATGTTTTATTACGTCCTAAAAGATCTACTATAGAATCCAGATCTCAAGCAGACGTAATTAGAGAATATAAAATCAATACACATTCTTTATTTGGTACTGGAATTTTTAATGCAAACATGGCAACGACCGGTAAAATGGAAGTAGCATTAAAAATGTTAGATCATTTTATGTTTGCCACATTACACAAACATTATAGCGTAGATGAATTATTTACTTTCTTTTCTAAAACTTTAATTGATTGGTGCAATAAAAAGATGATTAATTCTGATGGAATAATCAGTAAAGTTTTTGTATCCATTGGATTAAGACAAGAAGATTGGGATAAATTAATTCAATTAAACGATAAATTAACTCAATTTGGATTTTTAGAATTACCCTCTATTTGTATTGATGTTCCAAATGGATATATTCCTAGTGTAAAAAAATTAGTAATCAAAGCAAGAAGTTACTTTCCTAATACTCCAATTATGGTAGGAAATGTAGTTACGGGTGACATTACAGAAGATTTAATTTTATCAGGAGCTAATATAGTAAAAGTAGGTATAGGTCCTGGTTCGGTTTGTTTAACTCGTCGACAAACAGGTGTTGGTCGTCCACAATTATCTACTATTTTAGAATGTGCAGATGCAGCTCATGGAGTAGGAGGTATGATTTGTGCAGATGGTGGTGTAGTATATCCAGGAGATGTTTGTAAAGCATTTGCAGCAGGCGCAGATTTTGTTATGTTAGGTGGTTTTTATGCAGGTACAGAAGAAGCTGCCGATGAAATAATTACTAGATATTATAAATCAAATGAATACGCCTTAGAAGATGATACTCCAGCAATTCCAATTTTTGATGAAAAAAAGTCAGTTAAATTTTATGGAATGAGTTCGAAATGCGCTCAAGAAAAGCATTATAATGGTATGCCAAAATACAGAGCTAGTGAAGGGCGTGAAGTAGAAATCCCATACACAGGTTCAATTGATGATAAAAATCTAGAGATTTTAGGATCATTAAGAAGTATGATGACATATATTGGAGCGCGTAGATTAAAAGATATTCCAAAATGTGCTACTTTTTATAAAGTGAATCGTCAGTTAAATACAGTATTTGAAGGTAAATAATGAGCAGAAAATGTTTTATCTTTTTTGATAATGATGGAGTTACTTCTAGTTGGGAGACTTGGAGTAATGATACTATGTTTAAAGATGATAATTTACCATTGAAAGATATTAATGTTTATAAATGGAATAAAATTGACAAATTCTGTAGATGCCTAAAAGAAGATATCGAAGTATATGCGGTTTGTATTTCATGTTGGAGAAATGTTTTCGACAATCAAGAAAATGTAAATAAATTTGTCAAAGCGGCAAACATACAACGAATTAAATTCTTGGCTGATCCTAATTTTATCAACATTCATTTTGGTAAAAAAGAACCAGAAACTCGTATTAATTTAATAAAAACATATTTAGAAAGATATTCTGTTTACGATTATATAATTATAGACGATGAATTTTTAGATGATTATAAAATACACAATCTAAATAATGTCATTAAAACTGATTATTATAATGGATTTTGTTTTCAACATTTTTTAGAGCTAAAGAAAAAGTTATTAAACTGGGGATTGGCTGAAAAATATGAAGAAATTTACAAAAATGAACAAGAAGCCATAAAAACTTTATTGCTAGGAGTTTTTTAATGTTTAGAGATTTAGACGATTTAAAATTATTTGTTAGTTATATGCAAGAACATCTTCACAAATATCCATCGTTAGAGATCGCAATGCAAGCTTGGACAAACTTTAAGCAAACCTTAAAACGTGTAAAAAAATGATATATCTTTTAAAAATTTGTTTAGCAATTTTATTGCTACCTGTTATTTTAGCGATACTAGCAATCAGGATTATTTTTACAATTATAATTATTCCTGTTTTATTACTAATAACTATTAGCATGTTAATTATAGGAATACGAAAATGCATAAAAGAAGGAGTATTTAAATGAAAACAAAGTATATTTTAGCAGCAATCACAGGATTATTGCTTGGAATGATTGGATCGGTAGCTTTTGGAGATACTATTCAAGGTATTCCAAAAATTATAGATGGTGATACGATTAAAGTTGATGACCAAGTTATACGATTGATTTGTATTGATACGCCAGAATCAAAATACAGAGGGCGGGCACAATATTGTTTAGATAACGAAACTAACTGTGGCGAAATAGCAACAACTGCTTTAATTGATCTAATTAAAGAAGATACAAATAAAGTAGGAGCAAACCAAGTAAAGTGTTATTATGAAAAAAGAGACATGTATAACCGTATATTAGGTGAATGCTATCAATTTGACGGAAGAAATGAATCAATGTATAGCATAAATTATAAACTTATAAACGAAGGGTATGCATTCTATTATCCTTGTAAAGAACATAAAACTTGGAAGAATTTAGAAGAATATAATCAACTTGTTGGAAAAGGAATATTTAATAAAGATTATGGCGGTATACTAAATCCAAAACAATGGCGAAAAAATGGTGGAACAAATACAACAAAGAGTAAATAAGATATGAAAATTGGATTAGATTTAGATAATTGCGTATTTGATGCAGAACCTCTATATAAACAAGCTTTTACAAGGACTGAATATAAATATTACCCACCTAAAAATTATTGGATAGAAGAAGCATACCCAAAATCAGTTGCAGATAATCTTTCTAAAATATTCAGATCAGAAGCAGTTCTGTGGACCAAACCTTTTGATTTTAAATTACCAGGCTTAATTAATTTAATTTCAACAAACCCTCAACATGAAGTACATGTGATTACAGCTAGGGAATTACCAAATGCAAAAGATGGTACAATAAATCAATTACGACGCAATGGGATTTATATTCCTAATGAAAACATTCACCTCACAGATTTTGATAAAGTACAATTAGCAAAATTCTTAAAACTAGACATTATTTTTGACGATTCCCCAATTGTTATTCAAAACTGTTTAGATAATAATATACCTTGTGTAATGATTAGTACACCCGTTACTCCATATAATCATCATCTAAGAGATAAGGTTGAACATTATACGAGTTTATACAAAGCATTGCAACAAAAAGTTAAATAATCTGCTTTACTTTCTAAGATTTTGTAGTAATATACTATACATGAAACACAGTAATTATTATGAAATCTTAGAAGTTGATATAAATGCAACAACGGCTGAAATTAAACAGGCGTACTATAGATTATGTAAAAAATATCATCCAGATATTAATCCCAATGCTGCTAATCTATTCAAAAATATTAATGAAGCATACGAAACATTAATAGATACGAAAAAGCGTAAAAAATACGATAGTACATTACATATTGATCCAAAAGATAGCAAATATAACGATTTTACCTCTAATTACTATTCTAGAGCTGAATATTATCAGACTTTAGATAAAGAACCAATTATTAAATTGTTATTAAAATTCTTTGATTACAGATTTGAAAACGTGGCAAAATCTTTATGGAATAGATATTTAATTGTATTAATAGTTACTACTTTGTTTTGTTTCAATGTATTTATTTTATCTATTATTAACGGTATAGTACGTTTAGTATCAGATAAATCTATCGTTTCTGATATTCCTCATAAAACATTATCATATAATTTGAATACTTTTTTAAACCTAGTAGGAGAAGCTAAGGTATTTAGAAGCATGTGGTGGGTAAGCTTTATGAGCATATTCACAATCACAAAAACAATAAGCTTAATCGCTAGGGGTATATATTGGATATTTGCACATATTATTAAACCAATGTTAATCCCAATGGCTATTTTATTCGCAGCATTATTTTTATCTAATAATCAAAACCAACAGAATAACTTTAAAAGGTACTAAAAAATGGATAAAGAAATTATAATTAAATATTTATCATTGATTACCAAATCTTTACACAATACAGTAGAGCTAGGGCAATCTTTAACAGAGAACAAAAAAGCTTTATCAGAAGAAGACTTTTATACACAAATATATAAAATACAAAAAGCAGGTAGACTATTAACAGAATTACAACTGTTTTTTACTACATCTGATATTATAAATGAGATGAACCCAGAACAAAAAGCTGCTTATGAAAAAGTATTAGAAACAGTAATTCAATGGAAAAAAACACATCCCAACGATTAAAAGTGGGATGTATATTTTATATTTCCATTATTATCTACTTTTATTAATTCTATATCTAATTGCTCATATACCATATCACGATTCCTACCCGACGCTAAATATAACCCAACCAATATATCAAAATCACTTCTAGCTAATCTATAATAACAAGCAGATCCAGTAAAAACAATATCATTTCCTTCTAATCTATACTCTAACATATCAGATGTATATAATTCACAACACCAAATAATCCCCTGTGGTACAACCGGATGATATAATCCCATAAAGCCATTTTCATCTCTTGGCCAAGTCTTTTCATCAAAAATTGCATTAACCTTAATCATTATATGCTCTATATTTAAAATGGGGCATCACAATCGCAACACCCCACCATATACACCTTTACATAATGTACCACTCAATCAGTATTATAAACACATATTTCCAACAAAAAGGATAAAACAACCCAAATATGTTTCCTGTTTATATTCCTAATCAAGAATACATCTATATAATAATCTCAAACCAAACAAATGTAAAACAAAAAAGTTCCAATACTATACTCCAAAACCCCCTCTTTTTGCAAAATGTATTAAACCCATAAAATCCCTATTGCTCAAACTTAATACAAATAATCGCTTATCATAATCTATATTAGCATTAGATACATATATACTATCCCTAGGTATAACATGATCCAAAACCCATTTCAACGGGTCATTCTTAAGAGCTTTTTCATCTAAATATAATAATACATCATTCTTTTGTACCTCTACCTTACACCCAAAATAATTAGACAAATAATCAATAGCCAAATCTTCTCTAAAACCATCACGTAAATCATCTAAAGCTAAACAATCACTCCCTAAAACTACCTTAATATATCCTTCTATAGCACGCAAATCATCTAAACTTAATGGAGTATATACATATACCGTACCTTCATTATATTTCTCTATAACCGGATCATCTAAACCATATACCTCCCTCATATACTCAGCAATATCTATATTACTATTACCAAAAATCTCTATCTTATCCATATCACCAAAATTAATACGCTTAGTACGACAATCTACCTGTAATGCATATATCCCACCCGTATCAAATAAATTAAATTCTATATGCGAATTAGTAAATAATAACCCACCATACCTATACATAGGCCCATTACCAACAGTACCAAATAACCTACCCATCAAATACTCTAAATACTCTAACTCACAATGTATATCCAAAACACCCATACCATAAACTCCTATATAACTCTTAAACCATACCAAAACCTATATAATACCCCAATATAACTCTTCTCATCCCCTCCTAACTCAATACGATACCCATATACACCACCAGTCGCACGCTTATCTCTAACTACAAAATCTTCCCCATCTATATAATTCAATAAAAATCTCTCTACAACACCCACCCCCTCTAAATCTTTTACATATACCCTCGCTCGTATACAATCCTTATGCATATTCAACCTACAACCCATTTTATGCTCAGCTAACTCTCCACATATCATATCCCTAACAATATCTACCAAATCATCATTAGCCACACTATAATATACATAATCCTTAATACGATCTACTCCCCAATTCAATAACATATATAAATGTGTATATAAAGCACGCATCCTATCAATATCTAAACCCTCCCAACGATATACCTCACAATACCCCCCATCTCTAGACTCATATATATACTCTTCATCCATCCCATATACATCACATATATACTTACCAAAATTCATCTCAAAAAATGCTAAATTCTTCTGTGATTCACTCCTATACTCATACGATATACATAAATCATATAAACCATCACCCTTACCCGGTATAAAAAATAAATCAATCCCACTACAATCCCATAAATGCCTTAATCCATAATTCTCATCCCCTAATCCATCCTTACCCCCTCTAATATGTAACTGAACCATAGCACGCATCATACAAGATAACCATGCCAAATCATAATATAAATCATCACTACTAACTTCAAACATAATATCCTCTTAAATATATAATATAATATACCATTAAAACCATAAAGTAAAACCAATAACTACGATTAACTTAGATCTGCTTAATTTGCTTTAGTTTGTTCAGGTTTGCTTACTTCGATCTGCTTGGATTTGCTTCTGCTTCAGTCTGCTTCGGTTAGCTTCGGTTAGCTTCTGAGCCGTCGTAAGACATTGGGCTCTGGACTGATTGGTGAGATTTCCTACTGAATATTGGAATATAAGTTTTGAACCTATACGTAAAGGCCCGCCCCTGGGGGCCCGGGTACCCCCTATATATTATAATATAAAAAATAAGCGAGTTTTTTATTATATATAATTTATTCGCTAGATATTTTATTTATAATATAAATGTAAATAAAAAATAATTTGATTATAATTTATTTATAAGTGATTTTAATACAGCCAAGCGAAAAAAATATAATTTTTATTTTTATTCGCTAAATATATTTATTATAATATAAATATAAATAAATAAAAAATAATTTAATTATAATTTATTTATTTGCTCGCTTGATTAAAATATAATTTTCGCTTAAAATTATATTATAAAAAAATCAAATAACTATTCGCTTAATTTCAATATATTATTTCGCTACAGTTTATATGTATAATCTATTGTGTAAAAACAATTGACTATACATAAATGATTGTGTATAGAAGTATTAACAAAATCAAACTAAAGGACAAAAACATGACAGAAAAAACATTTAACGTTAAAGCAGCTTTATTCGCTATCAATAACACACCAAAGAAAGTTGTTCGCTCAAATTCAAATGGTGATTTCAGCAATCATATTATTGAAATCTTTAAGTTGGCAAAATCTGAGTTGTCGCTTAATCAAGTGAAAGAAGCATATAATGCAGCGACTGGTGAAAACAAAAAATCCAAAGAGTTCGCTGATAGATGCTGGTTGTTAGACAAGCGTGGTATTTTGGAAAAGTTGGGTGGTGGTGTATATAAGTTGAAAAGCGACGCTACTAAAGCAGAAGCGAAGTAAGAGCGACGCTAGTTAGACGGGGGGTATGCCGCCGCCCCCTGTCGAGCGACGCTTATTAGTGCTTAGCGAACAGTGTCGGAGAATATAGGAGAGTGGCTAGCGAAGTTTGCTGATAATTTTTCAGTGTTATTCGCTAAAGAGTTAGATTATAATGTAAACATAAATAACAAAATAATTTGATTATAATGTTATTTTGAAGCAGTGTTGTTTAGATGTATAATAGATTGTGGCAAAGCAATATACTATACATTAGAAACAGTGTATAGATAAAACAATAGTAAACTAAAGGACAAAACTATGAAAGTACAAGAAGTAAAAGCAACTCGTCATGCGAACATTGACAAGTTATTTAATCGTGAAGCAGCATTGTTAGCGATTCAGAACACACCTCAGAAGGTTGTTAGAAGTGGTGTATTAGGTGATTTCAGTGGTGACATCGTTAAGATATTTGAAACCGCTGGCAAAGGTAAAGAGTTATCGTTGAATCAGGTTAAAGCAGCATATGAAGCAGCAACTGGTGTAGAATTGGTTGCTAAGAAGTTTGCTGATAGATGCTGGATGCTGAGTGACAAGAACAGCAAGAACAAAGCACCAGTGTTGAAAGCAGGTTCAACAAAAGGCACTTATGTTTTGGCATAAGGTTGGTTATAGAGCGTTGTATGTAGTGTGCAACGCTCTGTTTATATAAAGGAAAAAGGAGACTAATATGAAGAAAGTTATATTGGATGTTGTAGGAGCGGTGTTAGTATTAGCATCGTTATATATGATAATTTTAGTAGGTAAAGCATATGAAGAACATAGATTGTGTTTGAATGGTGCTGTTGAATATTGTATACCAGAAGATTTTGAATAAAGGAGGCAGTGATGTATAAAGCGATATATAAAAGAGCAAAGCCAATTATTGTTGATGGATTAGAGTTTCCGTCAATAACGATAGCAGCAAGTACGTTGATGGTAAGCACTTTGGAATTACACCATGCATTGATTAAAGGTAATTTTAGAGGTAAACCAATATCGTATAAGAATATTTATGATATACCCAAGCAAAGTTTGATTACACCAGTGTCATCAGATGAAACTCTTAGGTATAAAGCCCCTAGTGAAAAACCAATAGTGCACAAATCAAATACTGCTATGGAGGAAGCGTTTGCACAAGCACAAATCAAATTGAACGAACAACAAGAACCAAAGGAAAATAAAATGAAAGTATCTAACATTAAAGGTAAAAAACGGTCAATTGCAGTAGTCATTGATGGCAAAGTATTTAATAGTATGTATGATGCTGGTAAATACTTTAATGCAGACCCAGCGATGATTAGTTGGGCATTAGGACATAATCGTGAAAGAATGTGGCATGGTATGAGCATTGCATATATGGATGAAGCTAAAGAAGCATCTGTAAAAGAAGCGTTGAATGCTAAACCTGTACGTGCAAAACGAAAAACAGTTAAAGCAGAAGTAGATGAACAACCTAAGCCTGTTGTTAAAGAGATTATGAATAATTCTGCTATTGAAACTGCTCGTAAAATCTTAACAGAAGAAGCAGGTAAACGATTGTTAAACGGACACAGCATTGCGGAAGTTAAACAATTGTTGGATGTGATTGAACAATTATAAAGGAGGTAAATGATGGCAAATAAATATGAAACAGGCGTAGTTGATTCACATGGAAATCGTGAATTTGATTATACAAAGGTAGCAGCGGATATGAAAGCTGTTGTTCTTGGTAAACGTAAATTCAGTAAAGATTTATATGAAGTTATGTCTTTACGGTTTACGATTGCACACTATAATATGTTTGGATGGTTAGACTATTATAATGGTAATTGGGCAGAATTAGCTAATGAACTGGGAGGTCATAGAAGTTATGGTGATTTTCTTTATACAATTAATCAGCATAAAGCCTTAGATGATTTAGCTGGATTCTTAATTGAACATAATGATATAGAATTAAAACTTGCATACTAAAGGAGAATGATATGAAGAAGTTTGATTTGATATTGGGATGGATAATGAGTGTCTTTGGATTGTTTGGGTTGTTTATCTTCCTGTATAATCCTTCATCAATGGATTGGATAGAGATGATTGGATATCCTTGTGTATTCATTGGTGGATGGTACTTATTGTTTAAGTTAACGAAATAAAATATTGATTTACAAAAGGCTGTTTGTGTTCTATAATATAAGCAGCCTTCAAATAAGAAAGAAAAAAGGAGCATATAAATGGGACACAAAAAAGGTGGTAAAAGTTCAGGATATCAGTCCAAAGGTACTGTTGGAACAAGAAAGTTAGGACATACAGCAGATTCAATTTTGCGTAGTATGTTAGCATGTTTGTTTGATAATAAAGGTTTTCCACGTAAGAATAATAAAACCTATGATAGAAAACAAACACCTAAAAAAGAAAACGAACATACTGCTGAATTGAGACGAAATAAGAAAAAAAGATTTCGCTCAAAATAAAAATAAAATTCGCTAAATAAACATGTTATAATAATAGTATCAAATGACAATAGTTGTTTGATACTTTATTCAATTAAAAAGGATAAACGATGACAGTACGAGAAATGAGTAAAGTATTGAGTGAACATAATTATTTAGGAGATTGTGAAGTTGTGATTAAGATGGGTGATAAACAATATCCTCTTGATACTTCACAGTTTTATATTGAAATAGTTAATGACGGCGAAGTAAGTACTAGCACTTTAGTAATAAATGCTGACAAAATAGTTAAATAAAAAGGATGAAAGATGTCTAAAGCAAAAACTTATATTATTACAGACCCTTGTTATATCTTACCTGATGATATTTACAGGGAGTGTTTCGAAAAATATTATAGAGAAAACAAATCAATCAACGAACCAGAACACCATAAAGCATATTGTAATGACATTGCAGAAGCATTGCGTAAGTATAGCAATACGGAGTGTAAAGTATATGTTTCTAGCACTGGATTTGGAGATTGGACAAATGTAATCTTTGGTCCAAATGTTTTACAAGCAGACTTTGCAGCAGATTCTGGTATGGTATGTGTATGTGAATTGACAGATGTTATTAACGAACACTTAGAACGAACTGATTTGTTTGTTCCTTGTTATGGAGTCTTTGCAACTGAAGGTGAAGCATCGGTTGAATTTGATAAAACTGTTCCTGATTGGGTAGTAGTTAAAATTACTGATGAAGATGGTAATTGTTGGGAAACACTGCCAGCAGAAGAAGATGACGAAGAATAAACTGAAAGACTAGATTAATTTCTAGTCTTTCTTAATTAACAACCTAATAAAGGAGAATGAAGATGGTAGAAGTTGTAGTAAATGGAAAAACTTTGAATTTACAGAAAAATGTTTTGAAGGTTTTATCTGAAAATTATGGACGTGATTGGGATTTAGAATATGTTAAAAATATCCTTGGATGGTTTTTTGGTGAAGAGCCAGCTAATACCACTGATTACTATTTGTGGCGAATAGGAAAAGGATATATTAACATGACAATGGATACAACTAATGTATTGAATGCACGGGTTATAGTTGAAGTAGAAACTTTGCATTGGATGATACATACAGCAAAAAAGGATATTTAACATGAACCAAGAGGTGATGCAAATATTAGAATGGTATTGGAAAAACATACCAGCGAATGATTATTGAGATTTTAATTTTTATTCGCTAAATAAATATACTATAATCAAAACATAACAGGAGTTGAAGATGGTTACAGTTAAAGAAATTATGGAAAATGCTCGTAAGTTTGGTCGCGATAGTAAATATCAAGCCGTTGAATTTGACCAAATTTTGCAGCATCAGTATGATTTAGCACAGAAACGAATCTACTTTGCGATTCAGTTTAGAGGTAGTACAGGTAAAATGTATAATACTCGAGTTGCAATATATGGCGTTGAACCAAATGGTATTACACCAGAAGAAATCAAAGCAGGTAAATATCCAATGCCCGAAGATTTCATGAACTGCCATGTTAAAGTAGATTGTGATTGCACAGATTACACTTTAGGTGGAGCACTTAAAGGTAATTTAAAGCACGATGCAGCATTGTTTACAGATGCTGAATTGACTAATTATAAGAAGAAAACAGATAGACAGGAAAAGAATCCTGATAATCTGCCATATTGTTGTAAGCATATATACAGCGTGTTGGAAGCATTGAAAGAATACTTTGAAGCAAAATAAGGAGGAAACTATGTCTACGAAGTATATTGTAAAAGCATATACATATGATGGTGAGTTTTATGGGTATGCAAGTCCACATGAAGATGGACCAGATTATTCGTTTTATGATACAGATAAAACGAACGCAATTCGATTCGATGATTATTCAGATGCAGATGATTATATTGAAAAGTTTGCTGATGGCAGTGAGTTAGAATATATCATCGTTCAAGACATTCCACAGGATATGTCATTGTTGGAATTTATAACTGAATGGGTCGAAAATAATTATGGTGCTAATGAAGCAGAGAATCCATCTTGGGATATCAAAGCCTTAGCAGATAGTATAAACGAATTCCTAAGTAACAAATAAGGAGGTTAACATGGGAAACAGAGCAGTAATCACAACGAATGAGAACAAACCTGATAATGAAAAATTAGGTGTATATGTACATTGGAATGGAGGTCTTAATAGTGTTGAGGCTTTCCTGACTTATTGTAAAATGTCACAGTTTCGCAATCCAATCAATGATAATTATGGTTGGGCGAGATTATGTCAAGTAATTGGTAACTTCTTTGGTGGAGGTTTATCGGTTGGAATTGACACTCTAAATAATCTAGACTGTGATAATGGTGACAATGGTATGTATATCATGGATGAAAACTGGAATATTGTAGATAGAAAATATTTCGATGGACCAGAACAAGAAGATTACTTACTGAAAGAAATGCTAGTAGAAATCGATGAATCTATGCCAGATAAGAATAAACTTGGTGAAGAATTCATTGACCAATGGCTAGAAACACGCGTTAATTAATCTTTAGTGCAATCTATAAACAGAAAGGAGGAATGCTATGGAAAAACCGATTGCAAAAAAGAAAATGACTTTAGATGAGCTTAAAGCTAAACTCGCTGCAATGGGATATGACCGACAGCATGGGAGAGCAGGAACATCTCTAGAAGATGAAGCTGCAGAACTAAGGAGGTTATATAATAATCTAAAGTCTAGAGAATCTCGCGCACGTAAACGGCAATTAGAGAAACAACTTGATGCGGATTTACATGACACTGAATGTAATCCGTTACAAGATGCCGGAATCTATCCCGTAGACGAGCGCAGATACAAAGCATGCTTTAATATCTTTGAAGATACAAGTCTCATAGACATGGCATATATTAAACGTATGACAGGTTTATCTGATACACAAATCTCATTGTTAGAAAAGCATACTAAACTTAAAGCGAACAAATTATTATAATTTCGCTAATAAAATAAATTATAATATATTTGTTTAAAGCAGTGTGTGATATCTTTTCCTGTCCTTTAGTTTAGATGTCACACACTCTTTTTAGTATATGGAGGAAATATCATGAAAACATTTAAAGAATGGTTTGATGGTCTGAGTGAAAAAACCCAGAGCCTCATTGTAGATAACTGTAGCTGGGTTGATTTAAATGAACTAGACTATCGTAAAAAAGCAAGTAAAATCAAGCAAGTAGATGAAACAATCCAAGAACTGTTACAGAATTACAATCCACAAGGTAATTTCTTTAGGTCACTTTCTCTATCTCAGTTGCGTGTGTTTGCTTTAGAGTCTATACGAATTGCAGGTTTTACTGGACTATTACCTGACACAACTGTAGATAAGATTATAAGTGATTATGCAGATACAGATGACTCTAGTAGATGGGTTGACATTAAAGATCCTGAGTTACGAAAGAAAACATTCGATGAACAATACAAAGGACATTGGAGTCGTTCGTATAGCCTGTGGTCATATCTTTGCACAGTTGAAGATTTTGATAATATTAGTTGGATAGGTTGTAATTTAGATCGAACCAATTCAATAACACCTGAGATTGTGGAAATCTTAGGTAAAGAAAAAGCTAAGTCGATATTAAAGCAATCTCCATTGTTGCTTTGTAATATCTACGACTTACCATTAGATTGCGAAATCTTTGATGAATTGTGGTTTGGTGAAGATGGTTGGACTATGGAACAAAAGAAAAATCTTATCCGTAACAAATACAAATCTTGCATGGAACACTTTAAAGATTTCTTACAGAGAGTTGTTGCTGTAGATCATAGTTATTTAAGATGGACACAGTACTTCATCGAACAATCTTCTGCGTTTGCTTCAGATATATATTCCGAACGTAAACCAGCCGAAGAAATAACACCTACAACAACTATTCAAGGTAAGTTTAGGTTTAACAAAGAGATTCGTCAGTTAGCTCATATATGTGCATGCTGCGAACGTAAACGAGTTGGTAAAGCAATGCAAGCCAACTTAGGTATAAGTGGATCTTTGTTGAAGCTATATGGGTTTAACTTTAATGAAATCTACAATGCATTATTTCCAGATGATAAAGAAATCTTATGGAGGTAATAATATAAAAGTTAGCGAATTGTGTTTATAAAAATAAATATCTTTCGCTAACTTTATCTTTTATAATATAATTATAGACAAGCAACCAAAAGGAGGAAATTATGTCTAATAATGATATTCAGTCTAAGATGGTAATGCCAGAGTTCACAATTGATACAGTCATCACAGAAAGTGGTGAAGTAATTCCAGGTATTAAACGTATGTTTGATATTGCTTTGGCTTTGAATGATTCTGTAATGCAATGGGGTGCACCTGGTGTTGGTAAATCCCAAGGTGTTAAACAATGGAATCAAGAAAAAGTTGAAGAGTATAATCAACGTATTGCCGACGGAGAACAAGTAAAACCTTGGAATCCTGAAGTATGTGATGTACGTTTATCTATGAAAGAGCCTGTTGATATGGTTGGTGTACCGATTCCTACTCAAGACAGTAATGGTAAAACAGTAACTGTTTGGGCAACACCAAGCATGTGGCCTAAGAATGATGGTAAGTATTCAGGTGGTACGATTCACTTGGATGAATTGAATCAAGGTCAAGCAGCGATTTTAAATGCAGCATTTCAGTTGATTCAAGATAGAGCATTAGGTGATTATAAAGTACCTGAAGGTTATATCATCATTGGTTCAAGTAATCCAAGTGCATATAATGGTACTGTAACGGAATTCAGTATTCCATTAAGTAATCGCTTTAGTCACTTTAATATCAAAGCAGATTTTGATTCTTGGTTGAATTATAGAATGAATGAAAAGAACTCTAACTTGGATGTTCTGACATTCTTAAAGACACAAGACCAAAGTTTGTTGTTTGATAAAAAAGGAATGGAAGCAAAGGTTGGTGACTTATCAGATACAATGTATACAGATATTGTTATCACACCACGTTCTTGGGAAGTCATTGAAAAGTTGTTAAGTCTACCAGAAGGCACTAAAGAAACTGGTGGATTTACAATAGATGAAAAGAAACGTTATGCTTCTGGCCGTTTAGGTTTAGGTGTGACTAATAGATTGTTTATGTACATCAAAGATAAACAGAAGTATCAATCATGGGAAGAAATCTTAGTACAAAAGAAACCATTCCGTGATGAAAACTCTGAACAATTCTGGGCTGTACAGATGGCATGCTTGGCTGCTATCACGAATCAAACAGATAACGAAAAGTGTCGTGAGTATGTATTAAACTTTATTGAAGCAACAAGACAATTACAGTCTAAAGCATTCAAAGTTATTAATGCTACTTCACTGGTTCGTTGTAAGAGATTGCGTGGTGCGTTAGGAGTCTTTAATCCGATTAAAGATGCACCTGACTTGTTAGCATTAGCAACTTCAGCAGTACGCAATTAAGTAAATAACCGGGGGATTATTTAAGATAGTCCCCCAAGATTATAAAGGAGGAAAAATTGTCGTATGTAATTAAAGATGGTAATACTTGGCTAGAAGTAGATAGAGTATGCCAAGGATTTGATATTGTAACTGTAGTTGAACCTGTATATAATTGGCGTGTAGCAACACAGTTTACATCCAAGCAATCTGTAGAACAAATCATTAAACAGATTGAATCAGAAGGTAATTATAACACAAGTAATTACACGATGGAGAATACAATAGACCTTGAGCAAAAAGAAAAGGAGGCAAAAAATGAGTAATGTAAGAGATATCTTAGATAATGCTTTGATTAACTTAGTAATTGACTTTCCTAGATATGCAGAGTTAATCACACGTATTGGTGTTAAGATTGTTAAATCGCCGCTAGAATATACAGCATGGACAGATGGTAAAGGAATCTATCTTAATGAAACAGCGATTGATAACTTTAATGCGAATCCAATACGAGAAGGTGCATCTGGTGAAATATATAATTGTGCTATCACTAAGAAAGAACTGCAGTTTATTCTGTGTCATGAATTGTTGCATTTAATTGGATTAACATATGACCGTGGTAAAACAATTGGCATCTATGCAAGACAAGGTATGAGTGCCAAAGAAAGACGTAGATTTCAATTATGGAATTCAGCAACGGATTATGAGATTAATTCATTGCTACATAATAATGAAACTACTGATGCTACCTATGGTGATAAGAGACGTAATCCAGTAGGTAATATGCCTGAATGGGTGTTGTATAAATCTGAATACAAGGATATGAATGCAGAAGAAATCTTTGCTATTCTTGAGAAAGAAGATGAAAAACAACGTAAGCAATCCGGAATGTCTATGGAAGAATGGGCAAAACAATTCGATGATATCGGAGATGGTAATGGTAAAGATGGTTTACCTGGATTAGATGAACACTTGCCAATAGAAGATGAAGATACTAAGAACGAGATAATCGCGAAAGTAAGTGAAGTCTATGGCAGTAGAAGCAATGGTTTAGGTGAATCTGGATTAGATAGATTAGTTAATCGTGTCTATGTACCACAGCCATTTAACTGGAGACGAGCATTAGCAAAGTATATTCATGGATATGTTAAAGCAAACTATACATGGAATAAACCAAGCCGTGCAGGTATTGCAAACAATTTAATCTTACCGAGTGCAGGACAATCCCCAATGTTAAGAATTGGTGTTGCGGTTGATACATCAGGTTCAATCTCAAACTTAGAGATAGATACAATGATGAATCATCTGTATACAATCTTGCAGCAATTTAAGTCCTTCGAGATTGATATATGGTCTTGTGGTTCAGTTGTATATAAAGACTCACTGTTAAAGATTACTGAACAAAGTAAGGCAAAACTTAAAGAGTTCAGAACAATCAGTGATGGTGGTAATGATATGAGAGAAAACTTCAAGTTCATCAAAAATTACTATAAAGGTAAAGATAAGATTGACTTGTTAATTATCATGTCAGACTTCTATGACCCATTAGATGGTGATACAACTACAACAAGTATTTGTCCATGTTTGTTCATGTGTATAGACCACAAAGATTTTAAGAAACCAACTAAGATCAAAGGCGAAGTCTATCCATTTGAAGTGGACAAGAATAAATAAAGTAAAAGCAAAGGGTTATGTGTAAAAGCATAACCCTAACTAAACTAAGGAGAATAACATGGCTACATATCCAGATTTACAAGAAAAAATACAAAAAATGAAAGAGTTAATAAAAGAAACAGGATTAAAACATATAAAAGATTCACGAACACTATATAATATATTTACAGAAGTTTGCGGCTTATATATCAAAGACGATGATGAATATACATATAGTTTATATTTACCAGGGAATGCAAAAAAACAACGTGTTGCAGATTATATATTATCTCAAATACTAAAAGAAAAACAAGAACATAATTACGAATTTATTGATTATGATATAATTGCAACCAAACCAGAAGTTGAATTTGCAATTATTATAATGTATAAAATAAATAAAGGAGAATAGTATGACGAAGAAATCAAAAGAAGAAGTGATGACTAATTTGGAATTAACTAAAGCAGTTAAGCAGTTAGTTGATATCCAAGAAACAAATAATAAACTGATTGAGAGTTTAATTACTACAATCAATATGCTAGCGATTGCAACTGGCTGTAAAAAATAAAAAGTTCGCTAACATAATATGTAATAATCATAATATAAATAAATCAAGGAGGATATTATGGCAAGTACATTAATAGAAGTATTTAAGGTTGCTATCTGTCAGTATGCTGGAGAAGGTATTGGTGAGATTGTTGGATATAAAAGTATTGATGGAGATATTACTGATGAACCAACGTTAATCCAATATTATTCTTCTCGTCAAAAGGCTGGCGAATATATCGATAATAGTGACGTTGAAGAACTCGGATATATTGAAGTTATTAAACCAGAGTTTGTTGACTTTGAAGATATGAATAACCTAAACATTAAAGGAGTATAAAATGGCATACGAAATTGACCGTCAACGTTTGAATTATATGCAAGCATGGATTAAAAAGTATGATGATGGTTCTGAAATACTTATGAGTTATAACACTGATGTCGTTAAGAAGACACCAGATGGACAATACATTAGATTGTGGCCACTTTGGTCATCTTCTACTAGTAAACAAGTCCGTGCATATTGCAATAGAGCATTTCGTTTATTGCCTTTTGAAGATGGTACAGTTGAAGATAGACGACCAATTCCATCTCGTAAAGGTTGGACATTAAATAAATCACATGGAAGACTGGCAGCAAAACGGATTGATACACCGTATATTCCAGGTAAAGTAGCGCGTATTGTATATGCATTAGAGCATAAAGATTTAGGTGCATTACTATGGGAATATAATTCTGCTTGTACCAAAGAGTTGCTGGCACATTATAAAACAAATGAACAAATGAAACAGATTGTACGCTTGTTAAAAGAATGTGCAACAGAAACACCAGATAGATATAGTAAACATACCGCTTTGGCTAAACTGTATGACTTTGATATTAAAAGAATATGGGATGAAGGTGGTATTAAAGAAACAATATAACGAAGGAGAACAACTATGATATATAGCAATGACAAAACAATTTATACTATCAGTATTTATGATGGTAACTTTTTAACTGATGGATGTGACTTTGAAGAAGTTGATGATTATGAACAATCTTTTACCGGAACCTTACAAGAATTTGGTGAAAGATTATCTTACGGAGACTTCTTCCAAGAAGATATTAAGGAATCAATCGAAGAATTCGAAGCAGATAAAACTAAGCAAGGGCATTTATCTGGTCGTAAATATGATTCCATTGCTTATGAAATCAAACAAGACTAACAAAGGAGAACAACCATGAAATATGAAGTAGTATTACAAAAAGATAAAAATTATTTTACAATCTTTGACAATGAAGGTAATCAATATTGTGATGTTGATGGTGAACCAATCACTTGGAGTCGTGAAGATAGTGATTTCCAAGTGGCTAAAGATACATGCTTACGATTAAATCAAGAAGCACCTATGAAAAACGATGAGATATTACAGATGCTGTTAGAATATAAATACCTACCAGCGCAGACTATTATACCGTTTTTATATAAGTGGAATAAAGATGAATATGAATTTCCAGCAGCGGATATGATAAAGTATATCCCAATGCAAACTTGGAAGTATGAAGATTTTTCGTTTGACATGGAAAAAGCATTAGAGTTTGCTTTACCACAATGGGCAATATATGTTTTCTTTGATATTAAAGAATTCAGAAGCAATCCAAGAAATGAATTGACATCTACTTGTGAAGTTATGGCTAAATTACATAACTATCCAACAGAAACACAAGATGATAAAGCATTCTGTCAATATGACTATTCATTAAGAAAATACTTTGGATTTAAGAAGGAGGATTAAATGTTAATATTACAAACGGTGGTTGAACATACAACAGCAAACCCATGTCGTAAATTCTTACACATAGATGACTATAATCACCCACATCTAAGTGCAGTACTTTCCGCAAGACCTTGTAATATCCACGGAGTATATGCTATAAATAAGAAAACTATGGCAAAGTTTAATGTTAATAAAGTTAAACAATTGCGGGCTACAATTAAAACAATCGGCCAATTACTTAGACTGATTGAAGCGGATTGTGGCAAAACAATTGTTGGATATAATATCATTAACTTAATAGATGCAGACGCTAGATATGAGTTTTATCACGATATTACAACACTTACTACCGACTGCGTTATAAGTTTGTGGTTTAAAGAAGATGCGGTATTATGTCCAAAAACTAAAAAAGAAGAACAATTAATAAAACAATTAAATGAAAGGTTAAGCAATCAAAAACTTGTTAATACCTTCGTTAAAGATAACTTATTGTTGTTATTAAAAGAAAAAGGATATGAACCATATATATCGCAACGAGCAGAACATGAGCTTAAGTTTACACGACCTGGTTATAATGATTTAGTATGTGATGCTGTAGAGTATTACCTAAATACTAAGATATTACCAGAGTTAGGAGTAGAAGTTAAAATCTCAAGACCTGCTCGTAAAAAAGCACATTGCGTAAATGATAACGATTGTTTAATACATTTAGGCAATATTAAATTACTAACTACACAACCTGAAGGAGAATAAGATGGGATATACAGTATATTGGGATTATAATAAAGATAATCGTGCAGCAGCATTTCCAGAGGAGTTTCTGCAAAAAGTAAATAAAATTATTGATAAAGCTAAAAAGAATAAAATAGCTTTAGCAGATTGGTCTGGGGATGAAGTAAATGGATATGAAATAACTAAGACGAGTATTATATTAAATGGAGTAAGACCGGAATGCTGTGAAACTTTTAGATTATTGTCAAGTCCAACAGAAAGTTATTGTTCAGACTTTTGTAAGACTAGACAATTCCCATATGACAGTGTTGTTAAAGCAATCTTAATAACAGCATTGGAATATGGTATCTTATCTGAAGCATCTGGAGATGATGGTGAAATTGATAAGGAATCCATTAAACAAGTATTACCATAGGAGTAATATAATGACGGAAATTATTAAAGTACGCGGCAGGAAGTATGGTTTTATATACGATAACATAAAAGAAGTTATGAAACGAGAAACCTACTGCTTAACAACCTTTACTGGATTAAATAAATATATAAAAGAAGAAAAAGACAGTTATTGTTTTCCAGAACTTTTATGTATTAAATATACCGGTACTGAATTATGTGAATTAATCAGCAATCATCTTGGTCATAATAACTGGCAAAATATACAGGTAAAGCAGCTCTTGGAAATAATCATGAACCTACCCGAAATGAAAGATATAATTCCAGTTTTTGATGGGGATGATGCTATGTTAGAATATAGAAAGTTTGATAAAGAATATTTATTAAACACTGATAAATGGAGTATTACATTTGGGGATATGAAAACCGCTATCCCATATAAAGATACGCCACATGGTAAAAAACAAGCAGCAAAGGAGAACGAACGAAAAGCTAATAACAAAATAATTAAACTTATCGCAAGTGATGTCTTAAACGATTTAGCTAAACGCTATGGTTTAAGAGAAACTTCAGATGGCTATTATTTGGCTGGTGATGGTTTTAATGCATTAGTAGAAGAAGCATTGACTGAAAAAATAAAAAATTCGCTAGCTGAATATGGCATAATAATTAACAGAACAAACAAAAAACCTAGAGCCTGGAGTACATTGTTTACTATAAAAGGCTTAGATATCAAACAAACGGAGGAATAAAATGGCAGCAACATATAACTTAAAAAATCAAGAAGACTATCAAGCATTCTTTGATAGTGTTATTGAAGATATCGAATCTATAAATCCAAGAGATGGTCAAGGCTATCCCTTAGATGATGATAATAACCGCATTACAGTAGACTGGTTGTGGGAAAACTATGGGCATGAATTAGATGGAACCCAAACTGGTTTAGGTTATCAAGTATTTAATGAAGTAATTGAATACTTTACAAAATTAAGCAAATAAACAACTAAAGGAGACTAAAATGAAAACAACTTACAAAACAATATACCAAGTAGTACAAAATCAAACAAGCAGTGATGAATATAATAACAGCACTGTCTATCTGTATGACAACATCGAAGCAGCAGAAGAATGCGCTCGTCGTCTGAATCTGGAATATGCGGAAGGTGTTATCTTAGATGAATGTGGACAATTTCTGCGAGAAGATAATGGTGTTGATGAAGTACATTATTATGAAGTAGAAAGTATTGCATTAGAATCTATCTGTGATGATGAAGTATATGACCCAGCAAAAAATAAGAATGACCCTGAATCTAATGTATATGTCATCGGTTTATACGAAGACGAAAGTGGTAAATTCGCTGGTTTTTATGCTAACCCAGAACCTACATTAGATAAAGATGCGGCTACATATTACAATCAAGAAACAGCAAAATGTGTAGCGCAAACGATTGAAGATGAAGGTAATTATGTAGCATTAGTATATCATTACACAGAAGAACCTAAACATAAATAAAAATAGATTAATCTAACAACCAAGGAGGAAAACAATGACTAAAAAACTGTTAGAAAATAATAAAGTAGAAATCACAACCGTAGCTCAAGTAGATAGATACCAAGGCTTTAGTGAATATAGCCAGATTGAATGTGAAATGATTGTAGAAGATATAATCTCACAAAATAAAATCTGGACAATGAAACATTCCCGTCGTGGTTATGATGTATTAGATACTAAAGAAGATTGGGAACCAGAAACTGGAAAGGTTGTAGAAGATATTGAGTCTTTCCAACAGTATTTAGATGATACATATGGTAAAGGAGAATATAAAGCTTATGCATTAGGTGTATATGACCACAGTATGATATCATTTAGTTTTAATACTGGAGAAGATAATCGCTGTAAATGGGATTCTGGTACATGTGGATTCATTGGATTATCTAAATATATCATAGACTATTTCACTAAAGATAACCGTAGTATAAATCAGTATGCTAATATGTTATCTGATGCTTGGAATGGTAATGTTGAAAAATATTATGTAATTGATAATCTAACTGATGAAGAAGTAGATTGTATACTGTCTACAGAATCATGTGAAGATATAATCAAATGGAAAAAGCATGTAGAAGAAACTTATGGTGTTAAAGAGTTTGAAACAATATAAAGGAGGCAACTATGACTATATCACAAGTAATTAAACAATTAGAAGAGATTAAACAAAAATACGGAGACTTACCAGTAGTTGGTTCATCTGATGAAGAACAGAACTGCTTAGGCGATGTATTCGATATTCAATGTGGTAAACTAACTGAGTATGACCAATATGTTAATAGTACTGTTAAAGTTGGTGATACTATAGTAGTAATAGTACCAGCAATGTAAAGGAGGTTTATATGGTACAATCTGCGTATGATAAACGATGTGAAAAAGAAGCAAAGAATAAAAGGCTTTTCACAAATACTTTTAATACTGGTGGATTAAACCAAGTATTAGCAAAACATGGACTGCGATTAACTCCTAACGGTGATGTAGTAGACAATGGCTGTAGTGTAATCCTTTTCAAACAATACTTAGAAACTGTGGTTATACCAGATATTGAAAAAGAGTTAGGTATTAGTTCAATCAAAGTCCATAAGAAACCAACACATGTCACAAGGAATCTATTCCAGTGGTATAAAGCAACAATCAAAGGAGAATAAGATGGCAAGTACACTAATAGAATTGTTTAAGGTAGCTATCTATGAATCAGACGGTGAAAACTTAGGAGATTTGATAGGGTACAAAAGCATTGATGGGGATATCACAGAAGAACCTACAATGATACAATACTATTCAACTTCTGTTATTGCTGGACAATTTATAGATAACGCAGATGAAGAAGAATTAGGTATGCGAGAAGTAATCCAAGCAGAATATATTGACTTTCAAGATACCTTAGAATTAGACATTATCTCAAAATAAAAGGAGGCTAACATGGCAAAATACAAAATTGAATCAACTTACTTACAATTCCCTATCATCTTAGAAACAGAAGCTAATGATGAAGCATTTGAAATGTTCGTAGCTTACTGTGATTATCAAGGTATAGATGAAGATGATATTGAATGTGAATATGACGATAAAGGAATTAGTAGTGCAGCAGCAGAACAGATGGGTGAAGATGAAGAAGAAGATGAATGCATTGCTAGATTTAAGTTTACAAAAATGGATTAAAGTTGAATTATTGGCTTTACATTTCGAATAGTTTATTGTATATTAATTATGTTCAATAAAAGGAGTATACAATGACTGTAACTAAGATGTTAAAGCGGAAAAAGAAATAATAATTTTTCGCTAATTAAAAGCCATATTATTATAGTATGGCTTTTTTAATACAACCAAGGAGGTATAACATGGCTAGAGTTTATCAACCATTAGATGAATATTTATCACAAACAAATGATGTAACTGTTTTATCTAGATTAGGTGAAATAGTTAACAAATATATTGAATATAACTTTGGAAGCAAACACTGCTATGCTGGAGTATATTATCTACCTAAATACTATATAGAAGAAATAGATTTCAAAACTGGTAAGTTAAAGGTTAAAAAAATTACATATAAAGAAGTTAGTACTAGGTATGAACAAACTTTTTCTGGATATAAGAAATATGTAACATTCAAACCAGCTATTGCTAAAAAGATAAGTGAGCTGTCATTAAAAGTAGACAAACATAACTTTAAGATCGGTACACAAGTAATGGGGATGAGATCTTTTACAGATAACATACCGTTTGATCCAGAAACATGTAACGAATTTGAAAAAGAAACATACGAAAGCTACAGCTAAAGGAGAACAAAATGTATCAAAAAATTATAGGAAAAATAGCATCGGATATTGATTTACTATTAAAATCAAACTATAATCCAATAGATATATTATATGGATTACATGAAGAACTAAACGATACCATAGATGAACTTGCTAAAAAGTATTATACTAAAGTATCGTTTGTTAGTCCTTTAGGATATGATAGTGTAAAAGTATTAAAGACCTTAGGGATTGCTTTTGCTACATGGAAAGGCATACAAGGGCATAGAGGAGATACAACAGCATATCTTCCTATTACTTTAGGAATAACTAAACCTGAACAATTCATTGAGACTATTAATGCATTACAAAAGCTTTATAATATCAATGAAGAAGATCTTATCGATACAGATACAATAACAATTAACTAAAAAGGAGTAAATTATGTATAGACTTAAAATAAACGGTGTATTAACCGGTGATATCTTTAGATTCTACGAGGAAGCTAATGCAGAATATTATCGCTTAAAAGAAAGTAATTATAGCTTATTGGTAGAAATTGTTAAAATTTAATTAAAAATCTGCTTTACATTTATATTATAGTTGCGTATAATATAACCATAACAAGAGTGTAATAGCTAGCTCCTTTCCTCCTTTCTAGGTATGTTATTCTTGTTATGTTGTCGTGTAGATGATAAAATTGTTTTATTATTCTATCATGCTAACCTCTGTAAATTTGGTTGTTTTGTTATAAAGCTGCTAGAATCTCCTCCTTTCCTAGCAGCTTTTTTATTACCTATTCTCCCTCGCAATAGACTATTTGGAAATATTTATAATTCCTATAAATAATTTTAAATTGTTTGCAGCGTTCTATTAAATGTAAAATCCTGCGCTATGTGGATCGATCTTTCGCTAACAGGCTTTGATGCAAACCAATATCCAGGTGAATGAAATAATTAAAATAATTGTTTCGACTATATATAAAGAATATGCTAGTTATATATAGGAATTTTATTAAAGCTATTCATATTCAATAGTTTTAATTAATCAGGTAAGTGTTCCTGCTGATCATAGTGAAGAGTAACCTATGGAATGAAAGTTATAGTTAATCTATAAATATCATTCAGAAAGTAAAGTTAATGTTAAATATAAAATTTAATGCTAACTCTTTCAGTAAGATATAAATAAAGATTAAATAAAAGCTGTATATAAGAAAATAATATATATAAAGTTAAAGAAAAAGCTGGATATAACATTTTCATTCGGGAAGAGTTTGGAAGTAAAGTCCTGTTAACTACGCGCGCGCACGCGCATACGCGTATAGGATTAAATTAAGCTAAAATGCTCCAGATTGCTCCGTATTTAGCCCAGAATTAACGAAAACATTTTCTGTGACAAATTATCAGCCAAAATAAATTAATGTGATTCTGGGAAGGCTTTTTTATTTTGTTTTACATTTGTGGATAACTATTCTATAATATATACATGAAAGCAAAGAAAAGATATATATGCCCTTACTGTCATTCTTATAGATCAAGTATATTCTGCGCTGGTATATATAATAATCAGATACGCCGCTGTAAAAGCTGTAAAAGAATCTATACAATAAAGGAAACAACATGTCTAATCAATTAACCGTTAAAGAAAACAAACAAGAATTTTCAACATGGGGAGTAATAATCTTTATATTAGCTATCCTCATTATTGCCGATTGCTTTGGATATGTATGGAAAAATAATTGCGCTTCCGGTAGATTTAACCAGCGCATATGTGAATATTTAGAATATCCTTATAACACAACTAACGAAGGAGAACCGCATGCTTAATAACCTATCTAATAGCTTACAAACAAAACCAAAATATTGTCCTAAGTGTAAACATATCGGTCATAGTAATTATTGTCCAGAATGTGGTACTGCTCTACAAGAAATGGAAACAAGACAAACAACCTGTCCTTGCTGTGGAGGTAGAGGATATATAGAAGAACCTGTATATAACGGCGTAATCTTTAGTTCAGATCCACAAGGTATTCCACGCGTTATGTTAAATAATCAAAAATAAAAAAGAAAACCCGCATTTAAAGCGGGCTTTTTTATTACCTTTAGTCTTGTCCTGGATAACCACCACCACTAACATAAACTATAAACTCTAGTGTACAATCTGCTGTTGGAGTAAAGCTTGTTGTTAACGTTTTAACACTATAATCTGTAGTAGCAAGTAATTCACCATCTAAATAAATATCAGAACCAAACCCATTTACTAATGAAACAGTGCATTCTTTATCTTTAGGTACTATAATTGAACTTGGATTAACTACACCATTAACATCAAATGTAAACACACTACCATTAATAATTCCTGAAGAAGCTTGTCTTGTTTCAGATGCATTCAGGGTAATAGTTACGGTATCTAATTTAAAACTATCACCTGAATTTACTGTACCAACTTTTAGTCCAGTATTATATCCAGCTTCATTGTATAAGATATCTCCAGCTTGTATCGAATTGTTCACAGTATATAAAACAGGGCTTTCTTCTGGTTCATATATTATAATATCAAATGCAGGATTTCTAGTATACCACTGTCCTCCTACGTCTCTTATACCAGAAGTACTATCACTAGATTCATAATAAACCATTTTATTAGTAGTATCATCAAAAATATACATATTTGCACCACCAGTTCCTTCTGGGTCTGTGGTGTATACTGTATAATAATTGGCGAAACTATCATCACAAGTCCAACCATACCAACGCTTTCCTACTCTACTAATACTTAGATTTTCATACCCATATAAAGATTTAGGGATAGATCCTTCTGTATAACGCTCTAAAGAATAAATCATTGTTGCAGTTAATACAGGACACGGATCAACAAAATGTATTAATGGTTTATATCCAGGTGCTGTAACTAATACTGTATCACAATAATCTAATTTTCCAAACCAAAGCATTTTATCGTCAGGTGTTTCAAAAGTATAGTTTTTGCCAGTTATTAAGCTTTTTACACTAAGCGAATCAACTTCATTAGTAAAATCAAATCCTTCTGTTATTTGAACTCTAGGGATATCTTCCATAGGTAAATCATCTAAAAATATATCTATGCTACTTCCATCTACAGATGTTTCGTCAAATATATAGTCTTTACCACTAACAGTTATAGTTATTCTAATTGGTTCACCTTCTCCAAAATCACCCGCATATAACGCCGTCCAACCACCGATTTGACTAGATGTATAATGCTCACTCGAAATTGCTTCATCATAATAGTGTTTAGATGAATCTCCTCCAGTATAAACCACTGTTCCGGTAAAAGTCACGCCTCCTGGATAAATATGTAACCAAAGCCCTGGATCTGCTGCCATCTATAATCCTTTGTTTATAATCTTGTTATAGAACTTATTTTTAAATCTTCATAAAGCGGCACTCTTATTACTATTAATTAGGTATAGTTATTAAAGATTTATTTACTGTTTAATAGAGATAGTAATAAAAATACCCCGCTACAAGTGCGAAAAAAAATATCCCCAAGAAAACTCTCAGGGATATCTTATATATAGGCTATAATACTATATAACTAACTATTATTGTTGATTAAAGTTAGAAATAGCACCCTTAACCAAATATTCAGCTTTGTTTACGAATAAATCATAGAATGACAAAGCACCCTTGTGATTACGTAAGTTTGGAGCTTGGAATGTTGGTGTGAAGTATAAAGGTACCCATTCAGCCAATACGATAGCAGAATCACCTAATTGGAAGCCCTTGAAACCAAAGATAACTTGGTCAGCTGGTAATGTTGCTGAGTATGGTACTGCAATAACATTAATTGTACCTTCACGCAATGTACCTGCTAAATATGGTCCAACTGGTTTCTTTGCTTCTGGAGCTGCTTTAAAGCCTTCAATCTGTTCAACAATTGGTAAACCTTGTTGTGCAGATACGATAATAAAGTCTACAGTTCCACGACCTGCTGCTTCTTGGATCAAACCACGAGCTGTACTTACAACTGTTGTATATGAACTATAACGCTGTTGTAATGTCAAGTTTTCACCGTTAGCTGCACAATCAAATGTCAATGCTGCATCTGCTTTAGCTGCTGCACTTACTGCTTTGATCAATGCCAAGTCACGTTCCCAACGAATTGTACCAGCCAATTGATTACTGATCAATTCATCTGTATCGATAGCCAAGTGTGCATTCATAACCAAACCAGCAGCAACAGAATATGAACTCATTAATGGGTGTTCTTTTGCCAAGATAGGTTGATTAGGAATATCAAACTGTACTTTACGGATCAAATCTTCGTCTGTTTCTGTATCGTAGTTAGCTTCTGCTGTTACTTCTGCAGCTGCGTCAAACATTGCCATATCAAATTTCAATGTTGCTTCACCTGTTACTGCATTTACTGTACCAGCTACGCCTTTACCGATAACTACATATGTACCACCAACACCGTCTAACTTTGTGTCCATGCCATAGTCACGAGCAATTTCTTTACCACCCATACGAACGATAAATGAACCTGCACGTACTTTAACTGTTGCATCTGCTACCAAAGCTGCTGCTGGAGTCATTGTTACTTCTGCTGCAACTGTTTGTGCTGCATAAGAGATAACACCTTCAGAAGAATATGTACCGTCTGTAGCTTTTTCGAATACGATGTCACCAGCTTTAACGCCAGCTGCTTCTTCAACATAACGTGTTTTGATTGTGAAGATTTGGCCAGATTGACGATCCAAAGCTTGGATATCAGCGATGTAATTAGCTACCATCATAGGATAAAATACGTTTACGATGTCAACTAATTGTGGAGTTAAAGAAGCGACGCCTGGAGATAACAAAGAAGTTGCTGTTGTGTTAACATCTTCTTTTAAGATATCTTTACCATCAGCTTCACGAACGTAGTTAGCTGTATTTTCGATCAATTGAACTAAAGTAGCTGCTGCGTATTTAGCTTCTTTTGATTCTGATTCTAAGCCTTTAACTAAGTTAGGGCAACGAGCGCCTAAAGAAGATTCGGCCAAAACGGTAGCTGCGTGAGCGATACCTTTGTTCATTTTAACAGTGCGTTTAGCTTCTGTTAAAGTTTTTGTTTCAATTTGTTTTAAGATAGACATTTTATTTATTCTTTATTGTTTATATATAAGATTTTTGTTATACCGCATTTGTTTTATTATATATACTGGTTTAGGTATGATATTTTTATATAAAGGACTAATATTGTGATAAGGGATTAGACTTTATATTGTTGTGTATATATAATTGGTATAAGTCCAGATTAGTTGTCTTAATGATATTTTATAGAACTGTTTATTTATTATAGTTTATGTATATTTAAGATAATTTTTTTTATTTTGTGTTTGTTTATATATAGGATGTTGTATATGGTAATAATATTTTCCGTGATTGTAGCGGGTATTATTTAAAACTATTTATTTGGTATAGTTATTAAAAGCATTTAGTTTTGGAATAGTTTTTTTGATATTTTATTGGTTATGTATATTCTAATAATAAAAAGGATATATAATGCCGAGAAAATATGAAGATTTGAATATTAGACATACTAAATTATATCATACCTGGGGTAAAATGAAATTTAGATGTTATAATCCTAAATATTGTCATTATGAATATTATGGAGGTAGGGGTATTAAAGTTTGTGATGAATGGAAGAATGATTTTATGGCATTTTATAATTGGGCAATGAGTCATGGATATGAAGAATCGTTAACTATTGATAGAATAGATAATAATAGTAATTATTGTCCAGAGAATTGTAGATGGGTTACAAAGCAGATACAATCTATAAATAGAAGGAAGTTTAAGAAGAATAAGAGTGGATATATAGGTGTTTATAAAGATTCAGATTGTTATAGATGGTGTAGTACTATTAGATTTAATGGAAAGTCTATTCATTTGGGTTCATTTAAAACTCAAAAAGAAGCTTTGTTAGCTAGAAATAATTATATTATAGCGCGTGGTCTTCCTTATGCGATTCAAGAATATATCGGTGAAATATGTGTATTTGATAAAATAAAAAAACTTAGTGTAAGAAATACAAGCGGATATAGCGGAATATATTTCGATAAACGTTCAGATAAATGGGTAGCTTATGTATCTACTAAACGAATAGGTCAGCGCTATAATACATTAGAAGAGGCATTAGAAGCTCGTAATAAGTATATTATAGATAATGGTTTAGATTATCCTATACAAGAATACCAAGGCGAAATTGGGAGTATATAAAATGAAATTAAGTTTTAAAGAGATGCGTGCTAAATTGAAAGAAGAGGAAAGGCAAGTTAAAGAATTGAGTGAGCGATATAAGCAGGCTTGGAAAGCTGGGATAGATTTAGACAATAAGCGTACTATTAAATGTAAGAGTGATTATAGTGATACATATACTAGATATAATGTGAGAGATTATAATCGAGTGAATAAATGGAATAAAAACGTAAAACTACATAATATGGATGGAATGGATAAAAAATGGTATGAGATTTATATGGAAGTTGTTAATGGTTTTAAAGTTAGAGGAGATATAAAGATAAAACGATTAAGAAGAACCGATGAAAAGTATAGAGAGGTTCATCATATATTACCTCGAACATTAGGTGGGTTAGATGAAGAAAGTAATTTAGTAATAATTAAGCTTGAAGAACATTTATTGCTGCATGGATTATTGTGTAGGGTATATCCATATAATAGAGCAATGTATAAAGCATTTATAAGAATGTATTATGGAGAAAAATATCATGTTGTTTATGAAAAATTTAAAAATGATGATAAAGCCTTTAATATATTCTTAAGTGAGTATTTAAATGAACACGGATTTAATAATCAATAACTATTTAATTGATATAGTAAACTATAAATGGAAATATTTACATTTACGTGATTATTTAATTTTGGTTATATTTAGATTAAATAAAAAGGAGTATGTTATGGTAGAAATAAATGGAATCTTAGAATCATTTGAAATAATAAAGATGTTTGAAAATACTCATAATGTAAATTTAGATATTGAGATAGCAGAAGCAATGTCTGATGGTATAACAGATATCGTTAGATTTTATGAAGAATCAAATAAAAAAGATGTGGCTTATGGATTCGTATCTAGATTAATGGAATTAGAATGTGATATTTATAAAAAGTATCAAGATTTCTTCTATAAGCATAATATAAGTAATTTTTCTGTAGGTACTGTAATTGGAAATAGAGTAGAATTTTATATCTCTAAGATAGAAAATAATTAATGTTATATATAATTTAGATTAAAGACTTAGATAGTAAAATATCTAAGTTTTTTTGTTTTACATTACAGCATTAGCATTATATATTATAATAAAGAAAAAGGGTTATTTAATGTATATGTGTACTAATGCAGAAAGTTATATAAAATTACACATTTCTGAGATTATTTCTAAATTAGTAAAAGATGATGTCGATACGTTACCTTTTACTACTGCTATAAATGTATTAAAAATATTTGGTAATCCCGGTTATGTTACAGTACACGTGACAGTTGTAAACATTAAAGCTGAACACAAGTTATCCTTTTTAGAGCAACTTGAAGAAAAGTTTGGATTAGATCCTCATTGGTTAATTAGAAACACTAATTGGGTAACAATGCCTAAGAGTTATAATTTAGTATATAAAGTACCGGTTAGCTTGATAGAAAATTTAGCAATGGCATATAAATTTATGGAAATTATTTAGGCCATATGTGTTGTTTTTGGCTTTACTATTTATTTTTAACAGTTTATAATAAAGATGTATTAATAAAAAAGGATAATTTATGATACAACATAATATGACATTGAAACAGCCTTATTTTGATTTAATCAAAGAAGGTAAGAAAACTATTGAATTGAGATTATATGATAATAAACGCCGACAGATTAATGTAGGTGATCATATCAGATTTCAAAACGGCGATAGTTTTCATACAGTAAATGTAGTAGGCTTATTTGTTTGTAAAGATTTTGAAGAACTGTTTAAATTTGTTAATCCAAAAGATACAGGTTTGTGTACTGCAGAAAATGGTATTAAGATAATGGAACAGTTTTATGATAAAGATGCACAGAAGAAATTTGGGGTAGTTGGTATTTGTATAGAAAACATGGAGGATTAATAAATGAAACTTTCATACGAATTATCAGATGTATATAATCCAAAGCATGAACCTTTGTATCATCAAGTTGCTTGGTTAACTAGAGATATTTTAGATAGTTATGATGGGCATTGGGATTGGCTGCAGTATAAATTCTTTCCTGGTTTAAAAGAAGGTAAGAGGGGTTATAGTTTTGCAGTAGATTATGATAGTACACAAGCAGTTACTACTAGAAGAGGTATATTGCCAACACATAGTTTAGTTGGTTGTGCTTTATTAAAAGATGAACCAGATGAAAAGAAATTGTGTTGTTTATTTGTAGATAAAAGTTATAGAGGTCAAAGAATAGCCAGTAAATTGATTGAAGATAGTTTTGAAATACTTAAAACTAATAAACCGGTTATGACAGTATCTCAACAAAACTTGAGTATGCTGCAAAAATTGATTGATCGGTATGGATTTGAGCTTACTTCAGTTAAAGAATCCGTATATAAACCCGGAATTAAAGAATATTATTATAATGAAGGGTTAGCTCGTTAGAGTATAAGATAGTTATAGTGCAAAGGCTTGGTTTTAGACTGAGCCTTTTTTATTTTATAATAAAAAAGTGTTTACATTTGATTTTTTTATGCTATAATAATAAATATAGATAGCCGAAACTATCTATACTAGAAGTCACTTAATATGTAAAAGTATTAAGTATATATTAACAAGACCATAATAAAGGAAATTACTATGGCAGAAAAAGCTACACAAAGAGTGTGCATTCACACTAATGTTACGACTCAGATTAATAATATGATTAAAGTTATTGATCGAGTTTATTTGATTAAACCTGTTGAAAAAAATCCAGAAAAAACACATTCGAAGTCGATGAATCTTGAAGGTTGGACTTGTGTTGGTATTGCAAAAGACAAACATAATGTAACCAATTCTAAAAAGTCTCGTGTTGAAGTCGAATATGAAATTTGGATTAATAACAAAAATTTGGATGTTAATTCTACATTATTTAAAGGATTACAACAAAAATCTATTGAAGATAATGTAATTCAAGATCCAGATGGACGTTATCAAATAGTCAGAAATTACTCAACTGTACCTGATAGTTGGAATTTTGATCAAGACGATTCTGACTCGGCTAAATCAGCATTTGACTTTATGTGTGATACTTATTTAGATCATGACTGTGGTGAAGAACATTGTTTGATTAATTGTGAAGACTTTGAAGAAGACATTGAATATAATAAAGATGGCTCTTTAAAACACGCTTATGCAAAAGATCATGATGGCAATATTATTTTTGGTATATATGATACTAAGAATAATTAATTCTGAAGCTTTTATATATGATTATAACGGAATCGTTTTTGATTCCGTTATTTTTTTTAATTTTTTACTTTACTTTTTAAAAATTAATATTATAATGTAATAAATCTTTAATAAAAGAATTAACAAAAAAGGCTAAAAATGACTAATAAAGCTTTAATATTTAGTAGTAAAGATATAGATGCTGATACTTTGAAAAAGTTAGGTCTTAATCCTACAGATAAAGCTTTAAATTTGACTATACACGAACAGCGTGTAAAAGACTTATTTGAAGATAAAACTACAACATTAACAATAACTGATATTGTTTTAGGTTATTATAATAAATATACCAAAAATAATACCAATGAAAAATTAATAAACCGAAATTACATGGGTTTAATTGTTTATAGAATGACTCAAAAGAAAATATTAAAGTCATGTAGCAAAGGCGTATATGCTTTAAATTAATTATTTAAAAGGAGCTAAAATTGAAAAATGAAATATGTGAAATGAATGAAGCAGTAAGTAATATGAAAAGTAAAAAAATTGTAAAATATGTATATGTTGCGAAAAATCCAGCTTTTCCAGCATATATTAAAATTGGTATTACAGAAAATATATCAAATAGAAAAGATACATTATCTAATACAAGTGTACCAGAAGATTTTACATTTATTGCATTATTTGAATGTTCTGATGCAAAAACAACAGAAAAAACTTTGCACGATAGATTTAATGCATATAGACACTTTACGGAAACAGGTCGTAGAACAGAATTCTTTAGTGCTGATAGATTATCTGAAGTTTTAAGTTTTGCTAGAACATCTTTGGTTGGGGTTAAAGAAATTACACCAGATCCTAACAAGAAACGTCGTGAAAAAACTACTTTTGTAATGTTGGGAATTCCAGAAGGTACTGAAATTTATTATAAAAATATTAAAGATGAAAATTATACTGGTGTTGTAACTAAAAATAATAAAGTTAAGTTTCCAGGATTTAAGCATCCAATGACAGTATCAGATATTGCTGGAAAATTAGAAGGTGGAGCACGTAATGGTTATAAACTCTTCTATTATAAGAATAAGTCATTAGAAGAATTAAGACCAACTAAATAGTATGCTGATTTTTGATTTTACTATTGTTTATTGATATTGTATAATAAAAACATGAAACTTGAACTGTTATATGATAGAAATGGATATTATATTGGATATAGTAAAAAAGATAAGCTTCTTTGCGCTTGGACTGATATTATAGATCCATTTACCGGTGAAAGTAAGCATATAATATTATGTCAATTCAATAGTAAATCAAAAAAAGCTGTATTTTCTGTATGTTTGGCTGATGAAAATATAGATAATTATTTTATATTTAAATTAGAAAATTATTTAGAAAAATATGGATTTAAAAATGGGAAATAACGGACGATTTGTAAAAGGGCATAAAACTTGGAATAAAGGCCGATTTGGTTATATGGGAGCTAATTGTACAAGTTTTACCAAAGCAGATCTCGAAGCTCGACGTGTTATTGGCAAACCAAGAAAAGATAGAGATGGAATGGTTTGCTGCAGTGAAGAGAAAGTACCTGTGAAAAGTCGCAATGGTAGAGTATATATGCATCAGCGTAGAGTTAGTTATAGTAAATGGTTAATGGAACAGAAATTGGGTAGAAAACTAGCAAGTAATGAAGTAGTATATCATATTGATGGAGATAAGTATAATATTGAATTAAGTAATCTTGAAGTTATTAGTAGAGCAGAATTACTAAAAAGAAACAGTAAGAGATAGAAATGATATATAATGAAGAATATCAAAGAATAGAGAAATTTTTGACAGATTATATACAAGCTAGTATTAAAGAAAAACTTGATTTTCATTTTTATATAACTATTCGTGATACTTTACCTGAACCGTATAGAGAATATCCTCCGATAATTAAGGTAGGTTTAAGATCGAATAGAGTAAATAAAGAAGGGCAAAGATTTATAAAACAGTGGTTTAAAGATACTTTTGATTTAGATAAACCTGTTTTAGAAAGGGAATATGGTAGTACAAATAGAGAAATATTGTATGAAATGTCATATAAACCTTCAAAAGAGTTATACGATAAAATTAAAATATTGAGTAAATTATGAATAAAATGTATATATTAGATCCTGTATTTGCAGCAGATTTACAAAAAATGTTAGTTAAAGCGGTTAGAATTAAAGATCTTAATGCTTTACTTACAATAAATGTAGATCCTATACCTCTATATTTAAACGCACAAGCATATTATGCGGTTAGTTTTGATTGTATAACTGAAAGTGGTTATGGTAAGCCACGTAGAGTTAGGTCACAATCGATAAAAAACAGGAAAAAAGTACAAGATTTTTTAAAAGAATCGTATATGTTAACTAAACCTCTTCTTCGTAAAAAGGAAGTAGAATACCATGATGATATGGGTATGTATAGTCAATCGCGTGGTTTGGTTTATAAGTTTACTTTAGAGCAATTAAATATATTGTATGGATTATTAAAAATGCAATGTGGGAGTATATAAATGTTTACTGCCGGTACTTTTGATCAATATATAAAGAAAATAGTAGATTACATTAAGAAGAATCCACCTGTTTGTAATGATGAGTTTAAACTTTATACAAAATATTTATATGGTGTAATCTTAGAATGTAGTTATGATCAATATTTAAAAGAAGATAAAGCGGTTGGTTTATATAGTATTAGGGGAAATGTATTAGAGTATTCTAAAGGTGATTTATATAGAGCTTGGGAAAAGAAATTTGGTTCGTATGATGGACTAAAAGTTTTGTTAAATAATACTTTTGGTAGAGTATGTAGTGGTGGTGTAGCAGCACATCATTATGGTCAAGTTAAAATTTCAAAAGATAAATATGAATCATTGAAAGATTGGAATAAACCGCAAGATATAGTAAAACTTTATATAAAAGAAGTTGAATTGTTGCAGTTAATTGAAAAAATTTAGCTTTACTATTATATATTTTTGTGTTATATTTATTATGTCTTGTGTAAATTTGCATATAATTTATTAAGACTATTAATACTTGGATGCTATTATAAAATAGTTAAACAGTGATCGCCATAGGGGTTACTCCTCCTAAAGACTTTGGTTTTGTAGATGTTACTAAAGTCTTGCTCTTATTTGGTGGATATGAATTCAAGTAAGGTCATATTTTAACTTGACTTATTGGCTTAAAAAATACCTCTTTGCTTATTCTGTCAAAGAGGTTTTTTGTTTTACAATTTTTTGTAAATATTATATTATTATAAAATAAAAGGTTTATAATAATGATAAATATACAATCTGAAGTATCACCTGAGAATGATATAAGTTTTTTGATAAGAGAAAAGATTGTGCCTAAAGCAAAATTGGCAATATTAAATAAAATTCATGAATGTAGTTTAAACCATACTCCAGCTCATGTCGTTCCGACTTTACTTGAAAGTGTACGTGATAGTATACGTGATTATTATGGATTAGATGATCAAGATGTCTTTTTTGATTGGACATATTTCGGAGATACAGTTGTTGAAAGAATAAAACAGATGAAAGAAAATGGGTTTACTCATTTTGGTGTTATAAAAAACCTAAATGAATTTACTGCAGATAATTGGTCTGTGATTGGTGTTAAAAATATAAAGTTTGATACTAGTGTACTTCCAATTGTTATGAATACTAATGAGTTATGCGCTGAAGTTTCGATATGGTTATTTAGACATTTTCAAATGTTGTATCATAAAGATAATCAAGTTTTATCAGATATGCGATTAAGTGTAAATGAACATACTATTGGATTTCGTTGTTGTTTTATAGAGGTTTATCCTGATTTTGATTATATGAAATATGCAAAAAAATATCAAAAAGATGTAGAAAAGATATTATCTGAAACATTAGGTATTTCTCCGTCTATTTCTAAAACGGTTAGGGAGGAGGGTAATAATCTTGCAACTGTTTATATTTATTTTAATATAGAAGATATAAATGCTATTTATGGGTTATTGAAAATTAAAGGAATAATAAAAAGTAAATAAAGTAAAAGCCTCGGTGAAGAGGCTTTTATTTTTATCTTGAAATATCCCAAAAAGTATATTCTTGGTTTCCTAACCTAATTACATTAAAAATAAGTATTGGAAATTCTCCGCTACCAAAAAAGCTGTTATATTCACTTAAAGTATAAAACTCAGTTTCTGGAGTATTTACGATTTTAATGTCATTAAATGTACCTTCCCAACTATATCCATTCTCAGGGTTTACTTTAGCTGCTTGTTTTACATACCATTCAAAATAATCCCAAAGTCTTTCATTTGTTTCGAATACAAGATTCTTATTGTTATATTTAATTGGTTTATGGCTAGGATAAGTATTTCTATATACTGTATAATTGACTAAACTTGCTAGATCGGGTTTAGATGGATTTTGCTTTTGTTTTTGAAAAATATTGATTAAATGTTGACAGAAATTAGTTTTATAAAATTCTATTCTGTCTTCGATTGTGTGATTTTTAGGCATAGGATACATATCCAATGCAGTAGTTTCTATTAACATGTTTTTCTCTTTCTGTTACGCCACTTGATGTAATCTCATGGAAATTATGAAGATATAGTGTTTATTATATCTCCTTGTTATATAGAACTAATTGTTTTACATGTGTTTGGAAAAATGTTATAATTATATAAAATAAAGGTAAAATATGAAAAGACAAAGATTTAAATTTAAAAATATTTATCCTACTGAGTTTATGCTAAATCAATTAGAAAAAGCGCGTAAAGATAAAATAGAATTTCCAGATATGGAATGGTTGCTTCGTAAGCAATTAGACAATTTATTTAGAAAAGCTTCTGATTGTGTTTATTTAGATTATATTAGCGAAGCAGCAAAAGCCAAAGCACTTTCTATAGGTGTTGATTTATCTAAAGTTGTATGGAGTAATCAATGCACAAAAGGAAAAGATAAAGGTAGAAAAATATTTCAATTAGAGCATTGTGTGCCGATAAAAGAATTGATAAATAGAGTGTTTTATACAACAGAAGATTTGAAGGATATTTTAAAAGATAATATAACAGCTTGGGTGACGTATGAAGAAAATGAAAGATTGAATAGTAAATACAAAGATACTCGTCCAGGAGGTTGGGAAAAGTGCTATGCAGAGTTTGGTATTGTTCCTATAAAAAATATTATATCGGAATAAAATTGTTTTACGTATAAAATTTAATGTGATATAATATTGTATATAAAGAAAGGATTGTTTATGGTTAAACCATTTAAGAAAAAGGCCAAGTTTAAAATTAAATTTATATCTGCTGCAAAATATGGAATGTTAGTAGATAAAAAAGAATATGGTGAAAATACGGTTTATTTTATAGATAATTCTTTAAATGATATTATATAGGAGGTATATATGCGGGTATTTATAATTTTGTTATGTTTTGTATTAGGGTGTTTTATTGGTACTACTTTAAAGCAGAAATCTAAGTTAGATAATATGCAGATAGAATTAGAACAATGTAAGCATGATTTGAATTGGATGGAGTTTTGGTTAGATGTTGCGCCAGAATTTATTTGTGAGAGAAAATAAAATGTTTATAGGAATAAAAAAACCTGCGTATATTTCTAGTTTACCAATTGTTAGAGAAACACCTGTTGTATATGGGCAATCTAAAGGACAAGTTCGTAGGGTATTGCTTCAGATGGAACAGAATCCTATGGATTATTGGATATTAAACGTTGACTTATAAGAGGTTATTATGAAAACAGTTTTTTTAGGAATAAAAGATTGGTTAAAAGATAATTGGCATGATTGGTTGCTTAGACGTTTAGATAAGTTTTATCCAAACGCTAGATTGTATATTGAAGAAACCGCTTCTGGTTCGGATGCTTTTTATCCTTTGTTTTATTATAGAGAAGGCAGTGTTTGGCATTATATTCAACAGCGTAAAATAACAAAAAAGGCAAAACGAAAATGATTGAAAGTATTGATTGGATTAATGACGATCATCGTGATTATTTGGCTTGTACAAGATATATTTTGTTTAATTGTTGTAAAAAAACTATATTGTATAAATTAGGCGAAGATATACCTGATTGGGAAGAAAGTGTAGAAACACAATATATACCTTTAGATTATTTAAACTTTAAATGGATAGTTGATAGATGTAATTTTATTCTTTCTAAACAATTTCAACTTACATTATTGCCAAATAGTTTTATAAGTTGGCATATTGATTCACATTTTGTTCCTGAATATTTTGATACAGATTTTACATGCTTATATAAGAAGGATAAGCATAATAAATTAGTAAAACAGGAAAGTAATTTACAAGAGATTGATTTTATTTCCGGTGCAGAGTATGCTGTAATGAAGAAGGTTTGTAAGAGATGGAAAATATATGGTAAACATATTATTAACTTACAAAAATTTTGGTGGAAAATAAAAAATAAATTTTCTGTTTTACATTCAAAAAATATTGTATTATAATAAACGCATAAACAAGTCAGTAGTAATGATTTATTATTGAACTTCTTTATGTTGAACAGCAGAAAAAGTAGCAACAAATGCTACTTTTTTTGTTTTACATTGTTTTATTTGTGCTTTATAATATAAACAATAAAAGGATAGTTTATGGATTTCAATAATTATTTTTGTATTTTTAAAGGTGAACGGATTTCTTTAAAAGAGGCCGCCATGAAATTACATCTAAAAGCATCTTATTTATATGATTGGGTACAAAATAATGGGTTAATTATAGATGAATTACTCGATGTAGATATTTCTACAAAGTATATAATGTTTGAAGGCAAACTGTTATCTAAAGCTGTTATATCACAAAAATTTGGTTGTTCGACTTATATGATTACTTCTTCATATGATAAATACTTAGCCCGTAATAAAACAGGAGAAGGTTTTGGACGGGAAGATTTGAAATATTTTTGGAATGGGCGTATGTATTTAACAATGCAATCTTTAGCATATGCCGCCGGCTGTTCTTTAAATAAAGTTAGAAACCATTATAAAATGTTTGGCGATTTTAAAAATTTTGATCCAAATTTTAAAGCAGTTGAAAAGATTCGTCGTGTAAGAAAGCCTGTCAATTCACCTGTAGTATGGCAGGGTAAAACATTTTCTTCTATTTCTGAGTTGGCCGATACATTAGGATATACTGCTTGTCATTTGAAACAATGTATCAAGAAAGGTATCGACTTAAATACTTTGAATATAAAAGATAAATATCAGCGTGGTAGAAAAGGTAAAGAATTTGTTTATAATGGAAAAACTGTTACTATTGCTGATTTGGCAGAATATTATGGCGTTAGTAGATGGAGTGTTGAAGATCATTTACGTAAAGGGCATGATTTAAATAAAGTTAATTGGCGTAGAGGGTTTAAAGGTAAGGCAAATATATATTATAAAGGCAAAGCGTATGCAAGTATAAAACAATGTGCAAATGCAGTTGGATTGCCTTATGGAGGGTTAATGTCTTTTTATAGAAAGCATAATAAACCGACTATTTTAGATGGATATGATAGCCGCTTTAATAAATATAAATGCAATGGTAATTTTTATAAATCAATTCGTGAAGTTGCATCTGTATTAAAAGTATCTATTAATAGTGCTACTAAATATTATAAAGAATTTGGTACATTTGATGGGTTATATCCGGGTTTTTATGTACAGAAAGGTAAACCAAAGGCGATTGTATATAATGGAATAACCTATAATAGTATTAGAGAATGTTGTACTGCAAATGGTATAGTATATTCAGGTGCTGTAAATCGTTTTCGTCTTACTGGTTCATTAGATCGAATTCGCGCAAAGTTTTCATATGAGCATGAAGGAAAAGTGTATACCACTAAATCTGAATTAGCAAAGATATTCCGGTGCAATTCAGTTACGATTGCATATCATATAAAAAAATATGGTAATTTAGATAAATTGCAACCAAGATTAAAAGGAGATGTAAATGGAAAATAGTATAATTGTTGACGAAGAAGTATTGATTTATGGGTTACGCTATTGCTTGGGTAGACATACATATGCTACGGCTATAATGGCAGAAACTATTGAAAGTAACTTATCTAAACTATCAACAAAGTGTTTGTTTGTAATGGCACGTGATATTGTTGAATTTTTAGAAGGTGTAGAGCAATCTAAAATTAAAAGCGAAATAGACGCAATTGATAATCGAACTTGGGCAAATTTAGCAAAGACAATAATTCCAAAATTACCAAAATACTTTACAGAAGCACATCCACAAGCGGGTTTTGTTGTTAAATTCTTTTTGAATCGAGGTTAAGGAGAGACTAAATGGGATATAGAAATTATTTTGCAATTATTGAAAAAGATAAAGCAGATAATATATTAAATGCTTCCAAAGAAGAACAAATACAATTTATTGTAGATGGAATTAGGAACGAATATAAAAGTAATCCACAATATGCAGAAGATGAAGTTGCAGAATATTTAGAGGCCGGTGAAGTAGATTATTGGCGGATGAAAAATTATATAGGTCTTCAAGAAATTCATGAATGTGGAAAATATTTTGATTATGAAACTTCTGATGAAATAAAAGAAGATTGTAAAGATTATTCTGATGATGATACTGAATTTTGTATAATTCAACCAAAAGCATTATTAATATGTGCTGAACATTATAAACAAAACGCAGCGAAATGGTGGAGAAATCTTATACGCTCTATTGATATGACAGATGAAGAAATAAAAGAGGATTGGAAAAATTATCCGGGAGGTAAACGACCAGACATAAAACAAAAATTAGAATGGCATGTTAGAGACTTAGAAGATAAGGGTATAAATATTCTTAATACAGATTTAGATGATAAATATAGTCTTACGACTTCATGGCTTTATGAATATACTATGTTTGAGTTAATTCATTTATATAAAAGCATAGATTGGAATAAATATTATTTAGTTTGGTTAGGTTATTAAAACAATTGGTTTTACATTAAATTTAGTGTATTGTATAATATTCATATAAAAGGAGTTTAGTATGAATTTAGGAAGAGTGTTTAGAAGATTAAAATATAAATATACGTGTTATAAACAACGTAAAAAATACGGTTGTGATAATGAAGATATTTATAGTTTGGATTATAGTTTTTATAAATGGGCTGTTCCTCGTATAAAGCTATATAAAGACCAAATGTGTGGATTACCCGGTGCTTTTGTTTTTGATGTTGAGCAGGAATTTTTGTTATCTGGTAAATATAAATATGATCGTAGTAAGTGCAGATTCGAATCTAAGCAAGTTAGAGATAAAATCTGGAAAAAAGCAAAAAGTCGATGGGAATCTATATTAGATGAGATTTTATTGGGGTTTGAAGATGCTTTGCAAGAAGAAAATGATTTTGATGCTTGGGTTAAAAAATATAAAGCTAAAGTAACCGCTGCTAACAAAGAATTAGAAAAGTGTAAAAATAAAGAACAAAAGACAGAAGTATGGAAAAAGTATTGTCCTAATTATGTGGCACAGTGTAGAGGATGTGGATTGACTTTTCATGCAGATTGTTTTGCTTTTGAAGTTCGTAAAAAAAGTAAAGAATTATTTGCAGAATATATATCGCATATGTGGTTATAAAGGAATTTAAAATGAATATTATAGATTGGAGTAAAATTAATACATTTCGTGGATGGGGTAGAGTATTTGGTTGGGTTTGTCATCCAATTGAAATGTATAAACGTGACCAATGTTGTTATGGTACTACAGTTTGGAAAATGAATAAATTTTTTGAAGATGGTTGGAAACGGTTGTTGCCTTTTGCAAAGCCTTGTAGATGGCTTGGGTCTACTTTAATTAATAGAGTAACTGATAGTAAACTTTTAGATACTTTTTACTGCCGAACACGTGATGAAGATACTAAATATTATAAAGCGACTTGTTGTTTGGGATGGGTAAAGTTTGTTGAAATTTCTTATACTTATAAAAATAAGCCAGTTAATTTATTTTTAGATGTTACCGTTGCTGCTTTGGTTGGCGATAAGAATGTAGAAAAAAAAACAAAAAAGATTATTACGAAAACCAAAGTGTTGTATAAAGGTTTTGTATTTACTAAAAAACAAGCACAGACTGAAGCCACTAATATAATTTTAAATAATCCAACTGTTTATAAGAGAGATTATATTAATCCTCTTTTGAATACACCGTATTATCATAGAATAGTTGTTCAGCAATCTAGAAATGTTTTGTTTCATGGAAAATTTTTAGATAATGAAAATGAACTTGTTACTGATGAATATTTAGGTGGTTTGTTTAAAGCTTCTAAAGATAATATTGAAAAGTTGTTAGTTTATATTTTGTATTTATTGTCTTGTAGAAATCAATTTAATGCAAGAGAAACACTATTGGAAGTAAAAAGCGAGTGTGAGCATTATATATTTGCTAAACGATTTAAGCAAAATCCGGCAGTTGATAGTTTTTATGTAAATTTAAAAAAACGAAATAAGAAAGCTGCAGAAGATTATGTAAAAAAGCAGAATAAAACTTTTAGAAACATCAAGAAAGAAACATTGATGCAAATAGATACTTTGTTGCATAATCAGGAATTGAAGTATTGTAATGAAGAACTAGAATATTATAAAATATAAAGGAGTATTAAAATGGATGAAAAGACAATGACAGTCGTTGATTTGTTAAATTATTATATTACAACTGCTATGAAAACGGGCGATAAAGATATGCTATCTATTTATCGTTTGGCTAAAACTGAAATGATTAAACAACAAAAAGATCGTGGTGTAGAAGAAAGTTGTATTGATCACATTGCAGTTTATAAAACGTTAAAGAAACGTTTGACTGAAGAAATTGAAGCTTTGGAAAAAGGCGGGCGAGATGTATCTATTCAAAAGAAACAATTAGATTGGGTCATCAGTGAATTGCCAAAACCTGTATCTGAAGAAGAAATTAGATTAGATTTAAAATCTTGGTTGCCGGAACAACCTGAAAATTGTAGAAATATCGGATTTGTTATGCAGCATTTAAAATTAGTGTTTCATGGCAAAGGTCTAGATATGGGATTAGCAAGTAAGTTAGCCAGAGAAGAATTAAGCAATTTACAATGATAAACAAAAAAGAGATTGAAAGATGTATACTTTTTCGGTAATCGGTGCAGATAATTTGACATATTATCCCCTTGATTTTCTTTGGAAAAATAAAAATTGCCAACCGGGTGTAGGCATATTAGATTTAGAATGGACGAAAGATATTAATAAAGCTCAAACTTGGACAGATTATGAAATTATAAAAATAATTGCAGATGAGTTTGAAAATAGTACGATTATTAAAAAGGATTAATTATGAAAAAATTAATTTTTAACTCAATTATTTTTTTAGTGGGGTGTTTTATTAGTTGTGGGGTAAAGGCGGATTTAGTAACAAATACGTTTACTTCCCCAGTGTATCATTTTATGCCTCAAAATATATATCATAATAATATATACAATTCTTCATCAGATTCTAATAGATACGATAAATGTAAAATTACTAGTACAGTTAAAAAGATTTTAATTAAAAAATCTGAAAAGAAAATGTATTTGTTAGATGCTGCCGATTGTATCGTTAAACAATATGATGTTCGTTTAGGTATTAATCCTGGTCCTAAACATTGTGATGGGGATAAAAAAACACCTGAAGGTATATATAAAATTATTGAAAAGCGTGATTCTAAATACGTTAAGTTTTTGGCTTTAGATTATCCTCGTAGTAAAGATATTAAAAAAGCTAAGGAATTAGGTTGTAAGCCAGGCGATTCAATTGGGATTCATAGTTGGGTTGAAGGATTACCTGTAGAAGGTTCGTTGGGTTGTATAACGGTTTGGACAAAACATGAAATTTTAGAAATAAATCGATTAGTTAGAGTTAATACTACTGTTGAGATTGTGGATTAATTTTTCGGCTTTACTTTGTATATAAAATAGTTTATATTTATCTTATACAAAAAGGAATACGCATGAATACAAAAAATATTGCTTCTTTGAAAGAAAGTGCGGCTGCTTTGTTAGATCGGCCGGTTGTGTCTACAAATATAATCAAAAGTAAACGTAATAGTAAAAAGAATTGCCAGGTATTTTGCAAAGAAACAAATACTTTGTATGAAAGTATTACGAGTGTAGCAAAAGAATTAGGAATAGATAGCTGGACAATGGGCAAAAAAATGACAGCTGCCGGATGTTTTATTGATGAAAAGGGAAACACTTATCAACGCATGACTCCTATGAAAAGTAAAAATGTTTATGCTAATACTGGAGCTAGTCTTAAAAAGTGTTATTTACATCGAACACCTTCTTCTAGAAGAAAGGTTGTAGATACAACAATTCCAACTAGTACAGAAGTTGTGACTCCTTCGATTGTACAAGATTGTGGAAAATCTATTGCTAAAAAAATATTAGCAAAAGAAGTTATGAATTATATTTCATCTGAAAAATATGATTCAGCTGCAGATTTGTTAGAGGTAATTCGTGGGATTAAATAAAGAACCTTTTGACGAAACAAAAACTCTTCGCTTTTCACAATGGGCGAAGAGTTATAAAAGTACTGTATCAGAAATGTTGAATACTATTTTTGGTAGAGTTATTGCAGATGTTATTCACGTTTTAGACATCACAAAAAAAGACGGTAAATATAAAGTTGTTTTTATTCCGTTGATTACTAGTAGTCTTATAGAAAACAAATTAAAAAATATTCCTCATGAATACTTAGAAGTTGAACCTGCAAATAATTATATAAATATAGCAGGTAAGGCATATGTTATTTGTGGTAAAGATATTAATGAATTAGAAGCAAAATTAATTTATATTAAAATATCTAATTAATCAATTTTGGCTTTACTTTTTTGAAGTGATGTTATATAATAAAAATATAATATAAGGAGAAAAGAATGCCAAAGAAATTATTTGATTATAAACTTTTTGAGGGATGTACTGATATTTGGTATACCGACAGTTTAATTGGGTGGTATATTGTAAAAGATGCAGATAAATATCATCTATATCGTGGTAAAATAAATTCTGATAAAAACTTGTGTTTATTAGGTAAAAGTGTTAAGCAATATCTTCGTTTGGGGGATGCAAAAACTGGATTAGAAAATTACTGTAAAGAGCGAATTCAAAGAAATCAACAACAAGATAAATTATATAAAGAATTAACTGCAGGTAAAGAAAAAGTAAAAGCAAGTTGTACATATTTGGATTACGCAAAGTTAGATCAAGAAGTTTTAAGATTAAAGCAGAAATGGGGATTACGATAACTATAAAATTCGTACAGTAAATAAAATTTATGGTTTCAGAATTCTATATTATATTGGAAAAATAAAAAGGACTCCGAAGCATAAATCGGAGTTCTTTATTACAGTAAATAATAAAACAAAAGATAGTTAAATGAAAGATATAATGTTAGATATTGAAACTTTGGGTAATACAATGAATAGTATAGTTATCCAAGTTGCTATGATTCGTTTTGATAGAGATGGTAATATGGGAGAATCTTTGGCAATTCGTTTAGACGGTAAACAACAAGAAGATTTGGGATTAATACATACACAAGATACAATTGATTGGTGGAAACGAACAAATTTAGAATTATTCAAACAATTACTTACAGAAAATGTAACGTCTGTGGAAGATGGGTTGAATCAGATTAGTATGTTTATTAAGCCAACTGATTTAATTTGGTGTCATGCGAATTTTGATATTCCATTGTTGTGCTCGGTATATCAAGCTGTCAATAAAAAAACACCTTGGGGATATAAAAATGTACGTGATATACGAACATTAACGGATTTAGCTGATTTAGATTTAAGGCAATATAATTGGAATACCGAAAAAACACATGATGCATTAGATGATTGTCGTTTTCAGATTAAATATTGTGTGGATGCAATTAAACGATTAAAATAAAAAAAGAAAGAAAAGGAGTCTTTTATGTTTAAGCGTAGGGTTGATTTTGAAAATTTAAATTTAACTGAAGATCAATTGAGTAGAATATTTCAGGACTCGATTGATTATTATACTTGTAATGGCTCCAAAGAATGTAGTTGGTGTAAAGAAACTTTAGAAGACGATTGGAATTATTGCCCTCATTGTGGTACATCTGCTAATGGCGAGCCAAACCCTAAACGTGATGCATATGAATATTTTGAATGCTGTTTTAAAAATAATATTTTACCAGCAGCATTATCGAGAGAGATTCCTTGGGGATGGGATGAACTTGAATTGTCTTATAATACAGAATGGCATAAAAAAATATTAGATTCATTTGAAAGATATTTATAAATTGGAAAATTCGTGTTTTACATAGAGTTTATATTGTGCATAATATTTTTATAAATAAGGAGAAAATACTATGCCACAAGTAACTAGAAATGAATATTTAGCTGCTCAGCATGTAATTAGAAACGTTAATCAAATGACTGATCGTGAACATTGCATGGAATATATGGACGATGTAGAAAGAGAAAGTTACTTACGCTCGATTGAAATTGTTAGAGCATACAAAGAACAAGCATTGAGAGTTAAAGTTAAATAACAAAATATTGTATTTGGGTTATTTATTTAGGATTCTTTTAAACAAGTTCTATTAGTAATAAGGAGTGTTTTTGATGAATAATACATTTGTTGTTAGTGATTTAGCGCAATTAGGTGGAGTCTTATCTGATATTAAGGCATTTTATGATCAGCCTGAAATTACATCTGAAATAACAGTTCGTTTTGCAGATGATATTGCAAAAGATGTATTTATTGAAAGTTTAAAAATTTTATGGGAATATGAAATGACTTCTGGTAAATCTTTAGTTATTTTAATTAAAAATTTACCATATGAATATCGTAAAGATGCGCTATCGCTTGCATTAAAAACTCCTTCTTTACAAAACCCTGTATTTTTACAGAATATTTTTTGTTTAATTAAAGGGTACAATACTTTTGAAGAAGCGTATTTTGAACACGAACAAGTGTTTTTAAACGATGAAGTTGAGTTTTTAGATATATTTGATGATTTAGAAGAAGAGATTAAAGAAGTTACTTATCAAACTGCAGAATATTATGTTAGTATGCTAAAAACTTGTAATTTAGTAGAAGGGGTAGAAAATAACCCTAATGCAGTAGAAATGGAAAATTTGTATATATATCTATTTAATGCTATGGATGTAACTATTTTGGCAAAAGTATTATCTTCGGTTAAAGATTCAAGTATTTGGGAAACTAAAAAGATTGTATTAAATTCTTTAGGGTATTTAGGACAAATTGCAGAAAAGTTTGTGTTTACTAATACTGTTATGGATTTATTTGGTTCAGAAATATTAAAGCGTACTGTTTCAAAAACGTTAGATAAAAAAGAATAAAGGCATAGATGTGGCTATTTCTACAAATTCTACAATTACATGGTCAGATTTAACAGCAACTGTTTTAAGTTCGCTTAAAAATACTTGTTGTAATATTGATAGTTTTGCAACAAATGTACCTACTCGTATGCGGTCTGGACAAGGGCAGGTTGCAGTAAAATCACATACTACTGTTTTAACAAATACTGCAGGTGATCAAGGCGGTAAAAATATGGTTACCCACACTTGGTATGCAAATCCTAGTAATTTAATTTCTGTTGTCTCGACATCTACTGTTGAATCAGAATGGACTACTTTTTTAACGGCAGCTGGTATTAATAGTAAATCTAATAAAACACTTAATGCAGAAGAGTTGTGTTTAGCTGTAGGGTTGTTTCAGCAATTTATGTCGTATCATTTAAAACGTGTACAAACTAGACGTCAGGTTTATAATACTTTAGAAACAAATCCTGGTGTATTTAGCGGAACTAAATACGTTACAGGTACATGTACTCCTAAGACAACATTATCTGGGGTTACTCCAGGTAATATTCCAGATATTACAAACGATGATATTGTGGGTCGATATGGTATATTACGAGAAGCACTTTATCATGACAATAGTAATTATGGAGTGTTTGATTTAGAAAATAACCCAGCGTTATATAGATGCTATTTGAGTTAATGTAAGAGAAGGAAAATATTATGGCAATTACTATTACTTATGGCGATATGAAAAATGCAGTTTTATCTATGATGTATGAGCGCTGCCAAAATATTGATACGCTGGATGCTAAAATTGATTATGTTGCAGGTTTACCAAGTTCCCTTCGTAGTGGTTGGTCAAGAACCGTGACTAAAACTGGTAATATCGCTAATCAAAATGCAACAGGTAAAGTTGCTGTTTCAGATGGTATTACAGCGGTTGCATATTCTACGGTTAAATCAGATTTTGATAGCTTTATGACAACTTGTGGTATTAATGCAAAATCTTCTCAAATTATTTCGTATCGTGGTATGATTAATTTTTTGTCATGTGCATATCGGTATGTTTCTATGCGAGTTACAATTGTAAGCAATGAAGATACTGGTGAGTGGGGGGTTATTTGGAATAACAGTGGTAGTTTAACTGCACCTTCTAAGGTAAGTGAAACAAATATTGCTACCGCTACAGATATTGTAGAATATATCCAAGCTTTGGCATCTTGTTATGCTGCAGGTGCTACGAATAAGCGGGCATTGAATTTGACGTATACTTATAATTGTTCAAGTTCATCTTCTAGCTCATCCTCTAGTTCTTCGTCTAGTTCTTCTAGCTCTTCTAGTTCATCAAGTAGTAGTAGTTCATCGAGTAATTGTTCGAGTATCTATATAGCATATATGAAGATTTAAATTTTTCGCTATATTTTAAATTAAAAGGGGTAAAATATGGTAGAAAAGATCATAGAGGATGGATCACGTTTTTCATTCAATATTCAAGTCTTTAAAGATTTGATGACTATTTCTTTGAGCTGTGAATCTAATGTATTTGAAGGTAATCAGCTTATTAAATTATTTGCAGGTCAACTCCCAAAAACTATAATAATAAATACATGTGCAGTGACAACTCGTTATGTACGAATTGTTAAAGAATATATACATCGATTAAAAAAGTATTATCCTGACTATACAATTTATTTAACAGGATGTGGTTCAAACTTTTACCCAGATGAATATAAAGATTTGGGTATAATAATTCCAGACAAAGATAAATTTCTTCCACAATCATATGGATTAACTACAGTAAATACTACTGATATGATTTATACTACTCCTAAAATTGGAATTCAAACAGGGTGTAGTCATCAGTGCGCATACTGTGTAACCCGCTTAGTTAAAGGTAAATCTATTTCTAGAGATTATGCATCTATTTATAAAAACATTAAAGAAGTTATTGCAGTTGGCTGGAATAAGATTATATTAGCAGGCGTAGATTTAACAGAATACTATTCAGATAGTATGTATTTGAGTGATTTGTGTCGTAGAATTTTAAAAGATTTTCCAGAAATATGTATACAAACAAATAATTTAGATCCTGCTGCTCCAGAAACATTAAAAATGGCTGAATTAATAAAGCAAGAGCCAAAAAGAATGGTTCAGATGTTACATTTGCCTGTTCAATCTGGCAGCAATAAAATTTTAACTACAATGCGGAGACGACACAGAGTAGAAGATCTTGAAAAAATTTATGATTTAATTAAAGATACAACCATTACTACTACGTGGGATATTATTGTAGGATTTCCAGGAGAGACAGAAGAAGATTTTCAGGCAACTTGTAATATTATTAAAAAATATAAACCTACCTCAAGCTTGGTATTACCATGCTGTTTACATAAAGGTACAGAAGCTTATGATATGGATAACAAAGTACCTTTGGATATTGCAGAACAAAGGATGAATATAGCCAGAGCTTTGGTTGATGAAAATAGTTTTGAATTTAATTCAGTATTAACTATTAAATTTACAGAAGATACATTGCCGTATAAGTTGGCATATTTATCTAATAGAGAAACTGCTTTGGAACATAAAAAAGTAATATTAGATTTTACAGATTTTGAAATATTTGATTTAGATATTATTATTTTGGTGGATAATTTATTGTATTGTAATTTAATTAATAGTTTGGAAATAATTTTTTCAGACAGAACAAATAAGAAGTTTATAACCAAGTTCATAAAAACATTAAAGAGTAATAATGTTATGGATGAAAAAGTAAGGTTAGTTAACGAATGAGTTATGATAATACCGGTAAATCTTCAAAAAGTATAAAATGCTTGCAATTTGAATTATGGCAAGATTGTGATAATTGCTGTGAATGGTGTTATTTAAAAGATCACCGCATTTTAACTAATGATGAACAAAAAATACATAATATACAAGAAGTTATAAAAGATATTAACTCAAGTTCGTTAGATGATTTTAACGCGATTGGTTTGATTGGAGGAGAATTTTTTCAAGGGCAGATGAAGAGCTTAACGGTTAAAGAAGCTTTTCTTTATATGATTCAAGAAATAAATAATAAACTAGCAGAGGATAAAATTAAAGAGTTTTGGATAACCGCATCTTTAATAAGAGAAGACCAAACTGATTTAATAGATGTATTGAAAGCAGTTAAAATAAAAGATGATCAACGTATAATATTATGTACTTCTTTTGATACAATGGGTAGATTTCATACAGATAAAGATAAAGAAACCTGGTTTAATAATTTAAAACTTATTGCGGTAACATTTCCTTTTGTAACTTTGCATACTCAAACGATATTAACTCAAGATTTGATAGAAAAAACAATAGTAAATCCGCATATATTTGATGATATATTAAAATACTCGATGTTAGACTTTAAAATACCTAATTATTTTAGAGATAAAGAATTGGCTATAAATGGAATTAAAGATTATCCGGGCTTAATTAGAGGTAATAAGCATAAATTTCCTCCTAAGTTTTTTATAGAAGATAATAAGGTATTTTTACAATTTTTGCTAATATATACTAAAATATTTGGTAAAGATAAATTAATCAATTTAATTAATTATCCATCATTGAGATCACATACCTTAAAGATATTCAGTGAAGATTATACGTTATCTAATAGATGGGAATATACAGAAGATAGGTATCAATCTTGTGGACATTTATTAGATGGTCAATGCTATCTTAATTCAGATAGATGTATGTATTGTGATATAGAAAAGTTTATAAAAGCATACGAGGGTTAAAATGGGTCAAAATAAAGTAGTTCAATTTGAAATTTGGTCAGAATGTAATAATGTATGTCCATTTTGTTATTTGAGAAAGCAAATGAAAGTTTTGACTAATGAACAAAAGGCAGCTAGAATACAAACTATTATAGATTATGTTTCTAATGATGAAAAAATGAAGGAACATGATGGAGTAGCTATAATAGGTGGTGAAATATTTCAAGGACAATTAGCAGATCCTATAGTTAAATCAAAATGGATAGAATTAATGCAAATTGTTAATAAACGAGAAGAAAAAGAAGAAATAAATAACTTCTGGGTAGCTTCTGCATTATTAAGAGAAGATTTAACTGATTGCTTTGATACTATTGATTGCTTTACCGATAAATCTAAAGTTTTATTATGTACATCTTATGATACAGTTGGAAGATTTATAAATGAAGAACAAAAACAACTTTGGTTTAAAAATGTAGGTATTATAAGAGAAAAATATCCAGATATAAAATTACATTCTCAAATTGTATGTACACAACATTTTATAGAAGATGTATTAAATGAAACTTTTAAGATAGAAGAAGTTAGACAAAAATATAAAATGAGAATTGACTTATCTGATCCTTGGGTTGGTTATTATTATAAAACTAAACAAGAGTTTGAAGAAAAGAATCCTAACTTTTTTCCGAAGCGCAAAGATTTTATTAAATTCATAAGATATTTACATAATAACACTACTATGAATTTAGAATGGTTATTTAGTGGAGAATGGTTTGCAGAAACTTTATTTACAGAAGTTGAAGGTGAATTAAAAATGATTACAGATCGTCATCTACGACAATCTGATTTACCATTAGATGTTGCGGATAAATCTGGTTACATAGATTCAAATGTTAATATGCGAGATGATGTATTAAAAATGTTAGAAGCTTGGAAAAGAAAAAATGATTAAATATGTAGGATATTTTAAAGATGTTGAAAAAGATTATATAGAAAAGTCAATTCCTATTGATTCTATTATTATACGCCAAGATCCATATTATCCAATATCATCTATTGATGAAGTATTTGAATATATAGATTTAAAATTACAATATGATGAAACAGTTGTATATCATTTTAAAGAAAAACAACTTCATCCTATTATTACCCCCGCTATTTTTGTATCTAATCTATTAAATGATAAATTAGAACGAGTAACCTTTTTGAAACCGGAAGATTGTATTGTATATATTGGTCAAGGCTGTTCTGAAAATTGTATATGTACCTCTGCTTCTAAATGTAGATTTTCGGTTTCTTTAGACAATATTAAAAAACAAGTATTAGAATTACCACAGCAAGATTATATTGCTTTATATGGTATAAATGTTGGTGATTATGACTATAATAGTATGAATATTATAGATCTATGTAAAGAATTATTAAAAGAATTTCCAAAATCAAATATAATTTTGTGTAACATTTCACCTTTTTCTTCTATATTAAAAGATGTAGTAGAATATATGCAAATAGAGTCAAGAATTTTTCCAATATTATTTATGTGTGTAAATTCTGGCTCACCAAAGATTTTAAACATAGAAGGTCATAAGAATATAGATAATGATTTAGTAGCATTATTAAGTAATACAAATATTAGCCTTATATCATATTTAATAGTAGGTAGTCCAGAAGAAGAAAGAGAAGATTTTGAATTAACAGTAGAATGGGTAAAAAAGCATAGAAATTTGTTATTGGGGGCTATTATTTTACCTTATACAAGAAATGGAATTGGAAATTGTAATCAAGATATAACTTCGACAGAATTAAAATGGAGATTATCTCGATTAAATGAAGTGGTAATAAAGAATTCTATTAATAAAAATAATACACAAGTTGCTGAGCCTATATTAAAAAATATTGTTGAAATAGCACTTTGTGGAGAAGATCATACGGTTTATAAAAAGTATATGTAATGAATAGTATAAAAGAAAATATTTTAAATGGAATATTAAATAAAACCAATATGGTTCAGTATGGTATTTGGAGTAATTGTTCAAACAAATGTGATTTTTGTTTAATAGAAAAACATTATTATAGAACGCCTGAGCAAATGATAGACTATTTACAGGAGTTAATAGATAATATTAAAATTCAAGATTGGGCCAATAAATTTTCTGATGGTATATCATTGTTAGGTGGTGAATTATATTTTATAACTGATAAAGCAGTACAAGATAAGTTTATGGAATTAATAGATGTAATTATTGAGTATGTTTTAAAAGTATCAAAAAATCCAAATTGTAAATACTCAACCGTTACTAATGGTATTTATGAACCGAGTTTTCTTTATAGAGTAATCGATCGAATTATTGAAAAAGCTGGAATTCAATATGTAGATGTTAATTTTTCATATGATTTAAAATACAGGTTTCATTCTGAAGAAGCTAGAAATCAATGCTTACAAAATATTATAGATTTTCATAAGAGATATAATTATCGGATTGGTGTTCAGATGATTTTAACGCAGTATCTCATTGATATGATAAATATTGGGGAATTTTCTATAGATAAGTGGCAAAATGAAATAGCGCCTGGATCTATTTTAGAGTTTTTATATCCGCACAAAATTCATACAGGTTGTGTTTTGCCCGACTTTAATTTTAAACGTTATGATTTTATTAAATTTATGCGGAATTTACATAAAACAAACCCGGAAAATTTTTATAATTTTGTAAGTTCAGTTCGGCATTCTTCTGTTTTTAAATATACTGGATTATATATAGATGAAAAAGGAATAACACACCCTGAACCTGTATTGTCAGATGGAAAAGAAATTATAAATGCTGCATGTGGACATTCTGCTTTATATCAATGTTATGCAGATAGTGACAAGTGTATGTTATGCGATTTAAATAATATTATTGATACAATTAGAAATAATGGTGATTTTTAAAATATTTTGAGTATTGGATCAGTGGTTCTAATTATTATAAAATAAAGGTGAAATCTAATGTCTACTCCTTATATCTTATCAATAAACGAAGGAATTCATGAAGCATCCGTTACACTATTAAAAGGTATGGAATTGCGAGTATTTGTTGAGCAAGAAAGACATTCTAGATATAGACATCATATAGATGGTGTTGTAACAGCAGACGTTATTTATAAGGTATTAGAAACTGAGGGCATTAGTCCTGAACAAGTTGACTATTTCTGTTATTGTAATTTAACCAATTTTCAAGAGCTATCTGTTGGTAAAAATACAGGATTGTTAACATTAAAACAGATTATTGGAGTTAAAGATTTCGATAAATATTGGAAAAATGTTAAATTGTTGGCAAATAAAAAATTAAATCATCATCAACAACATTGTGCAGCTTCTTTTTATTCATCGGGTTTTGAAACTGCATTGGGTTTAGTAGTTGATGGTTCTGGTGATTTAAATGATTCTATTACTTTATTTAAATGTACAAAAAAAGATGGAATTGTAGAATTAAAAAAATATGAAAAAAAATATTCTTTAGGAGATTTCTATTCAAAAGCTGCTTTGTCTATGGGATTGGGTAATAACTCAGAAGGTAAATTAATGGGATTAGCCTCTTATTGGAAAAGTGATAGTACTTATTCTAATTTTGATTCCATTACAAAAGAAATGAAAAATGCTGATTTATTCGAATGGTATCAACATACTCATCCATATCCTTTTAAAGTTGGATTAAAAGATCCCATTCATTATATTAGACAAGCTGGAGAAATTCAAGCAATCTTTAATAATACTGTTTTAGATGTAGTAGCATATTTAAAAACATTTGATTTACAAGAAGATAATTTGGTTATTTCTGGCGGATGTATGTTAAATTGCTCAGCTAACGCAGAAATAGAAAAACAAGGATTATTTAAAAATATTTATTGTTTTCCTGCTACTAATGATGCGGGTATTTCTTTGGGTGCTGCATATTTAAATGCTTTAGACGTATGTGATGATTATATTCCTACAAGAATTGAACATGTATATTTAGGAATACAATATCCTAGATCTAAAACTCCTTTACGCTTACGTGAAATTCATTATAATCGTATACATGATTATGATATAGATTTTATTGTAGATAAGTTAATTCAAAATGAAGTAATTGCGTGGTATCAAGGTAGAAGTGAAGCAGGCCCTCGTGCATTAGGACATAGAACATTGTTAGCTTCTCCTTGTAACCGAGCTAATTTAGATTATATAAATAAACATATTAAAGAAAGAGAATCTTTTAGACCATTAGCTCCAATTGTATTAGATAAATATTATTTGGATATTTTTGATGATCCAAATCCGGAAAATTTAACTCCATTTATGTTAAAAAATGTAAAGATTAAACCAGAATGGCAGCATAAGATTCCGGCCGTTTGTCATATTGATAATACTGCTCGACCACAATATTTAAAAAGAGAAGTAAACCCAGAATTATACAGTTTAATTGAAGCATTTTATGAAAAAACTGGTATTCCTATGTTAATTAATACCTCTTTGAATGGAAAAGGTGAACCAATTGTAGAAACTTTTGAAAATTTAATGCGATTTTTGGAATACCATAATGATGTTTCTTGCGCAATTATTGATGCGAAAAAAATGATACGATTAAGATCTGCAGAAGAAGGAAAAGAAGAGAATTAAAATGTCAATGGTTCAATATGGTTTGTGGCCTAATTGTACAAATCAATGTGATTTTTGTTTATTATTAGACAAGACATATAAGTCTGAGCAAGAACGCTTAAATATGCTTTCGTCTATTAAAGAAAACATTAAGCATGTTGATTGGGCGAATAAATTTTCTAGTGGAATATCCTTAATAGGCGGAGAAATTTATTATACTGATTCACAAAAGATTAAAAAAAGCTTTCTAGAATTGATTGAACAAATAATCGCTATAATTATTAAACCAAATAAGACAGCGATTTATTCCACTGTAACCAATGGTATTTATGATTCTACAATTTTATTGGAACCGACATTAGATTTGTTTAAAAAGTATGAAGTATTAGATCAAGTAGATATTAGTTTTTCTTGGGATCTTAAATATAGATTTCATACAGAAGAAAGTAAAGCTTGTATGATAAAAAATGTAAATTTGGTTAATCTTAAATATGGTTTATTTCCAACTGTTCAAACGTGCCTAACTCAATATTTAATTGATGCACATTTGAATGGTGAATTTAATTTAAAAGAATATCAAGAAGAAAACTTTCCTAATACTCGTTTGGCATTACTATATCCTCATAAGATAAACACTGGTAAAAAGCTAGATGATTTCTTTTTCAAAAGAGATTCGTTATTTAAGTTTATAAAATATTTAAAATCAACAAATCAAAACGAATTAATTCAGCAATTGATTCAAGCTGTTGTAAATTCCTCTCAATTTAAATATACAGGATTATGGGAACGAAATAGCTTGTATGGAAAAAATAAAACTTCTCGAGAATTATATCAATCTCCTACTTTAGAAAATAAGCAGGTTTTAACAGATTGCGGTCATTCCGAGTTATATCGGTGTTATACTGATTCCGATAAATGTTTATTGTGCGATTTATTAAAGGTTATATGATGAAAAAAAGTATACAATTTGAGCTTTGGCATGAATGTAACAATCTTTGTAAAATGTGCTTTTTGGGGCTAGAAAATCGTGTAACTCCAAAAGCTACTAAAATAAAAAGTTTAAAAGATGCAATTAATAAAACAAAAACTTTCCAAGGGGATATCATTGCTTTAATTGGAGGAGAATTTTTTCAAGGACAAATTGCTGATCCTAATGTGCATGAATTATTTTATGTATTAATCTCATTAATTATAAATAAACTAAACAAACAAGAAATTTCAACAGCATGGGTAACAGCTACTTTAACAGATAAAACTCCAAAAGATTTATTAGAGTTTTTAAATTATATAAAAACCACTTGGAACGGAAACGGTCATTTAGTTATATGTACTTCTTATGATGTAATTGGACGATTTCATATTGAGCAAAAACGCTTAAACTGGGAAGAAAATATGTTATTGATTCCTAGTATTGATAATAGAATTGAATTAAATACTACAATGATTTTAACCGGGGCATTGATAGATAGTTATTTAAAAAATGAAATATCGTTTTTAGATTTTACTACTAAATACGATACAGGATTAATGCTAAAACATCCAAACTCTGGACCATATTTAACATTAGCTGAAATGGAAAAAGCTTTACCAGGTTTTGTACCAGAGCGGCGAAAAACTATATTATTCTTTAAAAAATTAAAATTAAAAGAGCCATTCATTTTTAATACTAGACTATTTAATGTAAATCTTCGTGCAGATGAGTGTGTTAAACGAAATAATGATGGGTTTAGTTATTTGGACAAGCGTGATAAAATCGGTACGAATGAATATACATTAGGTTTTTATGAAACTAAAACTATGGAATGTGGACATTCAGAATTATATAGATGTTATATTGATTCTGATGCTTGTATGAAATGTGATTTTTTAGAAGTAAAAGGTGAATAAAATGTCAAATGTATCTATGCAGTTTGAATTGTGGAAACAGTGTAATAATTTTTGTGAATTTTGTTATCTTGGTGAACAAAACGTGTTTGTTTCAGACGAAGTTAAATTACAAAATTTAGAAAAAGTTAGTCTTACTGTAGATAAATACTTTGCAGAAAACACAGAACAGATTCAAGCAATTGGTTTTTTGGGAGGCGAATTTTTTCAAGGTCAAATGAATAATCCAGAAGTTAAGAAAAAATTTTATGCTTTATGTGAAAAATGTTTTAAGCTGATTGATGAAAACCGTATTAGAGATTTTTGGTGCTATTGTACACTTACTATTGGTAATCAAGAAGATTTATATGCGTTAGTTGAATTATTTAATAAAATAGTTACAGATAAAGAAAAACATAAATTTTGGATACAAGTTTCATATGATGTGCAAGGTAGATTTAGCGTACCTGCCAAATTTGAAAACTGGAATTATCATATGTTAAACTTACAAAATTATCCATTTATACGGTTTAATGTAACTTCTATTTTAACAGAATCTTTCTTGCAAGCTGTTTTATCAGGTGAATTAAATCTGTCTGAATTTCAAGAAAAATATAAAAATCATTTCTTTTTAAAACAAGCTAATTTAATAGGAAGAATGACAAAACAAGAAATCTTAAAGAAAATGCCTTGGTTTTTTCCAAAAAGAAAAACCTTTCTGGCATTTTTACATAAATTAAAAAAAGAAAATCCGTTTCTTTTCAAAGAGCTTTTAGATATTTCACTACGATCAGATTTTATGTATAACTCATTAGAAAATCAAGAAAAAGATAATATAGACCCTGACATTAGAAATAAAGAAACTTGGGAAGAATATTCATTAAATACTAATCCAAAGTGTGGGCATGTTGATTTGTATCAGTGTTATTCTGATTCGGATGCTTGTTGTTTATGTGATTATTTTAAGATTAAAGAAAAAGAAGATAAATAATGAATTGTAAACAAATAGCTTCTTTATTATCAGCAGTATATCAATATGTAGAAGAAAAATATAATATGCCAGATGTGTCATATGCCACTTTGCCTGATAATGAATATTTAGAACAATTTGCATTAAAAACAAAAGACGTAACAGATGTCTTAACTGCAATGTTTATTCTACCAGATGGAAAATTAAAACGCTTTGAATTAGATTTAACAGATTTTCCATTACAAGAAGTATATACATTAAACTTTGGAATAACAAATGAAAACATTCACAGTAGATTAAATATAAAACATGAACATATACAGTTAATTGGATTCGATTTACAACGATTGTTAGATTTGGGTTGTATTCGTATTGGAAATAACAAAGCAAATAATGAAGTATATCTACAACTAAATCTAAAAAAGAAATTACACCCGAAAGTTATAGATGCCATAGAATATTGTTTGTTATACTATAAAACATTATTAATTGATTATCTTTGTGATGAAGAATTAACAGATATGTTTTTACGATATTCTGCTCAAAATGGGGATACGATAAAAAATGTAATGCGTGATTTAAATAAAATTTTATTAAAAAATAAAAATATTTAAAGCATATATATTTTTAAAACTATTAGTTCTATATAGATAACAACAAAAATAATTTGTTTTGGAAAATATTTAATATATTTTTGCTTTACTTTTTATTTTTGGCGTTCTATATTAAGCGTATCAAAAACATGAAATTAATTTTTCCTCTGTTTGAGTTTTGTGAATCGGAATTTAAAAGATTTTGGATGGTTGGCAGAGCGGTCGAATGCGGCGGTCTTGAAAACCGTTGAAGGAGTAATCCTTCCGTAGGTTCGAATCCTACACCATCCGCCAGAATTAGCGGAGTATCGGAGACTTAAGTTAAGAGTTCTTTATAAGAATGTTGGCGGAGTGTCATTAATCTTAACGATCAGCCAATTCATAAGTGATGGATACTTAAATAAACGACTACGACAAGCAGACATCCGCTATTATATTAATAAATATGCAGTAACTTTCTTTATAGTAAAGAATAGTAAACCATATTTAATTGAAGTCCCTGGACAATTGCTATGACATCTTAGTAATGTTATCAATCCAGGGCAGAGTTTAGTCACTGTAGTTTAATAAGGCGCCAGATAGAACGGAGGGTAGGTAACCCTCAGATATAGGTTCGAATCCTATCAGTGGCTGCACAGATTGAAAGGTTGAGAATAGGGCCAAAGTTGATGCTGCTACTTAGTAGTAGTTCTGGATTCCCACCCAGACAACCTTTCAATATTGGGGCATAGTTTAATGGTAGAACCCGGGATTTTGGTTCCCGTTATGTTGGTCCGACTCCAGCTGCCCCAACCAAAGTTAACGCCTGTATAGCACAGTTGGTAGTGCATCTGATTTGTAATCAGAGGGTCGGCGGTTCGAGTCCGTCTACAGGCACCACTAATTTGACAAGTTGGATTTTTAGAATCCTAAGCGTTGAATAAAGCGATGAGAGGCATCCTTATAGCGCAGTTTAGTTGGAGGTTAAAGCAAGTCATGTAATCCACTTATAGAAATATAAGCATTATGACATACGCAGTAGTTGATGTCGATACTCCTATTGAATCTAAACAAAAGCTTTATAAAAAAGATGAGTAATCTTCACTTGTCAAAT